>ENA-ORDG01000392-ORDG01000392.1-marine-metagenome-genome-assembly--contig:-NODE-392-length-19956-cov-5.829619_pt1 | contig 19956 bp, 18 predicted proteins | sample MGYA00248629_ERZ508524 | MGnify/ENA primary metagenome ERZ508524 (study PRJEB26194, sample SAMN05421901) | marine metagenome | isolation source: East of Rio de Janeiro, Brazil, South Atlantic Ocean...
GGCTCCCCAGGTTGGATTCGAACCAACGACACATGGATTAACAGTCCACCGCTCTAACCAACTGAGCTACTGGGGAACAACGTTCAACGGCTGCGAATATTAAAGCTACTGCCTGAGACTGTCAACTGTTCCATTAAGGTTTTTTAGGGAAATATGACTGTCTGCTGAAAAACTCAACAATTTAGGAAAACAGGGTACTTTTTGTGAAAATATCGTCTATACCTCACGGAAAACAATGTCAAGCTTTGGTAATAATCTCTGCTATAACATAAGTGATAAGTTGATCGCTGAAGTGATTATCCACAGATCACTGAGTTGCCCAGTAGATAACGGCTACAGGATCTTATCCACGGAATCTGTGGATAACCCTGTGCTTAACTCTGTTAAATAATACGGTTTATGCGGTGTCGAGCGCAATTTCAGCGATGGTTAAAAATTACCTAGATAAATAAATATCTTTTAAAATCAATTATTTATATAAATCCGATGAACATTTGTTCAGTTTGATGGTTTGTTCATCAGGCAATGCTTGCAGAATCAGCAACTTGTGTATTTCTTGGTTAAATTGATTGAAATTTGGTCCCGTTTAACATCAAATTTCTGCGTTTTTTCTCTTGACTTCTTGTAAGTCATTTAACTAAAAGGCTCGCAAAGGATCGCAGTAAATTTTGTTAATTTGTAATAAAAGCGTCAAACGAAAAGAAGTAGGAAATTGAGGAGATACGTATTACTGGGCGGAAAAAGCAAAAGGGTTTTGGCGCTTACCTTGCTGTTTAGCACCAAAACCCTATTTTTTATAAGTTTTCTGCAAAAGATTTAATGCGTTTGACCGCTTCTTTTAGCGTGTTGAGGTCAGTTGCAAAAGACAGGCGGCAATAGCCTTCAGTACCAAAGGCCGAGCCTGGCACTAACGCAACATTGGCATCAGAAAGTAATTTTTCACAAAACGAGACGTCGTCCTTCGTTCCTGCTTTTTTCATCAGTTTTTCAATGTGTGCAAACGCATAAAAAGTACCATCGCCGGGCACACAGTTTATGCCATCAATTGCATTTAAGGCGTCGACTAAATAATCGTGACGTTCTTTAAATGCCGTTACCATTGTCTTTATACAGCTTTGATCGCCATCGAGAGCTGCAGCGGCAGCATATTGACTGATACTGGCCGGGTTAGATGTGCTTTGCGACTGCATTTTTTTCATGGCGGCAATAATAGGTGCAGGACCTGCAGCATAGCCAATTCGCCATCCTGTCATCGCATAAGCTTTGGAAACGCCGGTAAGAATAACAGTACGATCTTTGAGATCGGGAGCAACCATAGGCAGGTTTGCAAATGGCGAATCGGACCATAAAATGTGCTCGTACATATCGTCTGTGGCAATTAGCACATTCGGATAGTCTCTTAACACGTCCGCTAACGCTTTCAATTCTTCCGCAGTGTAGGCAGTACCAGCCGGGTTTGACGGGCTATTAATGAACATTAAGCGAGTTTTATCGGTTAATGCACCACGCAGCTGCTCTGCGGTAATTTTAAAACGCTGATCAATACCGGCTTGTACGATAACCGGGGTGGCACCTACCAGTTTTGTCATATCCGGATACGATACCCAGTAAGGCGCAGGAATAACGACTTCGTCGCCTGGGTTCAGCCAAGCACTAAGTAAGTTATAGATGCTGTGCTTACCACCCGATGAAACAATAATTTCGTTACGTTGGTAGCTTAACTGGTTGTCTCGCTCTAACTTTCTAATAACGGCATCTTTTAGCTCAACAATACCATCGACCGCGGTATATTTTGTCTTACCATCTTTAATGGCTTGAATGGCGGCGTCTTTAACAAATTCTGGCGTATCAAAATCAGGTTCTCCCACACCCAAACCAATAACGTCTTTGCCCTGTTGACGAAGCTCATTGGCTTTCTGAGTCACCGCTAATGTGGGTGATGGTTGAATCGAATTAATACGGTCGGAGAGTTGATAATCCACGTTCAGATCCTGTTTTTTTAGATAGAGGAGAATTGCCCAATACTATACGGATTAGGGCGGTTAAAGTCTATTCTCCGTAGCCACAAACAGCGGTCTGAGTTACACTACTGGGCTACTTAACTGAGGAGGAATAGAATGGCAGCTGCCGACGCATCACGAAGTCTTATCAGCGCGCCGGTAGGACAGAAGCTTTGGGAAATGACCTGGCCTGTTATTTTCGGTGTGGCCACCCTTATCAGCTTCAATGTTGTCGACACCTTCTTTATCAGTTTATTGGGCACAGACCCTTTAGCGGCTGTTAGTTTTACCTTTCCCGTTACCTTTACAGTCGTCAGCCTGGCCATTGGCCTGGGGATAGGCACTTCCGCTGTCATTGCCAGAAAGTACGGCTCTGACAGACCCGATGAAGCCCACTTTGACGGTTTCTCTGCACTTTCTGTATCGGCTTTATTAGTTGCTGCACTAGCGGTTATAGGTTATGTCCTCATGGAACCTATTTTTAGCCTATTGCAAGCCCAGCCGAGGCTGATGCCTATAATTCGTGAATATATGAGCTTGTGGTTCTTTGGCTGTGTCATGCTGGTGACACCAATGGTGGGAAACGCGGTTTTACGGGCGGCAGGAGATACCCGGACACCCTCATTAATAATGGCGTCCGGCGGCCTTGCGAATGCTATTTTTGACCCTATTTTAATCTTCGGCTGGGGACCTATACCCGCCATGGGTGTTGAAGGCGCGGCCTTAGCTAGCGTTATTTCATGGTTTAGTGGTGTGTTACTGGTGTTTTGGCTACTCAGTCGAAATAAGCTGGTGTCTTTTACGCCAGCCAACGGTCTGAACTTTTTGGCGGCTTGGGTGAAATCCGCAAGAGAGGTTTTAAAAATTGGTATGCCCGCAGCCGGTGCGAATATGTTAACGCCCTTAGCAATGTCAGTAATGACCGCCATAGTTGCGGCTTATGGCGCCCCTGCCGTTGCTGCGTTTGGAGTTGGGTCGCGTTTAGAGTCATTGGCAAGCGTTATTATATTGGCTTTATCGATGTCACTGCCGCCGTTAATCAGCCAAAACTATGGTGCCGACAGAATTGATCGTGTGCAGCAGGCGTATCGTACTGCATTAAAATTGGTGCTGATTATTCAGGCTGTTATTTACTTGCTGATGTTGGTTACAGCGCATTGGATAGCGATGGCTTTTGCCGAAGAAAAGACGGTGGCCGACATTATTAAACTCTTTATTTATATTATGCCGTTGGGTTATGGACTACAGGGCGTAATTATTCTGACAAACTCTAGTTTTAATGCGGTGCATAAACCGATGAACGCATTATGGCTTAGCATTGTCCGCTTATTTATCTTATTTGTGCCCTTGTCGTACTTAGGCAGCTTACTGGCGGATTTAACTGGTCTCTTTATTGGCGGTGTTGTGGCAAACCTGCTAACGGCGACCATTGCCTACGTGTGGTTTTCAAAAGAACTCAGGAGGGAGCATGGCTAAGTCATTTCAGTTGGTTTCAAAATACAAGCCAGCCGGCGACCAGCCGAAAGCCATTGAAAGTTTGCTCGACAATTTGGATGCAGGCTTAGCTCATCAAGTCTTACTGGGGGTTACTGGCTCAGGTAAAACCTTCACTATGGCGAATGTCATTGAACGTTCTCAGCGCCCGACTTTAATACTCGCACATAACAAGACGCTTGCCGCACAGCTTTATGGAGAAATGAAAGAGTACTTCCCGAACAACGCGGTGGAGTATTTTGTTTCTTACTATGACTATTATCAGCCAGAAGCTTATGTGCCGACGACCGATACCTTTATTGAGAAAGATGCTTCCATTAATGACCATATAGAACAAATGCGTCTGTCGGCAACGAAAGCGTTGATGGAACGTCGGGATGTTGTCCTGGTGGCGTCGGTGTCGGCGATTTACGGTTTGGGTGACCCTGAGTCGTACATGAAAATGATGCTGCATTTACGTCGCGGTGACATTATTGACCAGCGCGATATTTTGCGTCGTTTAGCCCAACTGCAATACAAACGTAACGACGCCGCTTTTGAGCGTGGTACGTATCGCGTTCGTGGTGAGGTCATTGATATTTTTCCGGCAGAGTCGGAGGAAATGGCGGTACGCGTTGAGTTGTTTGACAACGAAGTTGATAGAATCAGTTTCTTCGAGCCACTGACAGGCCAAGTCACAGAAAAAGACGTTGCCCGCGCAACGATTTACCCGAAAACGCACTATGTGACGCCTCGGGAAGTATTGGTCAAAGCCATTGATAAAATTAAAGACGAGCTGAAAGACCGTCGCGATATATTACTGAAGCAAAATAAGCTGATAGAAGAGCAGCGCATCAACCAGCGGACTCAGTTCGATATTGAAATGATGTTAGAACTTGGCTACTGCTCGGGCATTGAAAACTATTCCCGTTACTTGTCCGGACGCGCACCGGGCGAGCCGCCCCCGACATTGATGGATTATCTACCGGACGATGCCTTGCTTATTATTGACGAGTCTCACGTAACAGTCTCGCAAGTTGGTGCTATGTACAAAGGCGACCGTTCACGTAAAGAAAACCTGGTGGAATACGGGTTCCGATTACCGTCTGCGTTGGATAATCGCCCATTAAAATTTGACGAATTTGAGGCCATAGCACCTCAGACCATCTACGTATCCGCAACGCCCGGTAAATATGAGCTCGAGCGAAGCAGTAACGAGGTGGTTGAGCAGGTTGTTAGACCGACCGGTTTGGTCGATCCAACCATTGAAGTGCGCCCGGTGGCAACCCAGGTTGATGACTTAATGTCGGAGATTCGTCTGCGCACAGAGCAGGGCGAGCGGGTATTAGCAACCACGCTCACCAAAAAAATGGCGGAAGATTTATCCGATTATTTGGATGAGCATGGAATCAAGGTTCGTTACTTACACTCGGATATTGATACTGTCGAGCGCATGGAAATTATTCGCGATTTACGATTAGGCGAATTTGATGTTCTGGTCGGCATTAACTTGTTGCGTGAAGGTTTGGATATGCCGGAAGTGTCGTTGGTGGCTATTTTAGACGCAGACAAAGAAGGTTTCTTGCGTTCAGATCGCTCATTAATTCAAACCATAGGCCGGGCGGCGCGTAATGTGAATGGTAAGGCTATCTTGTACGGTGATCGCATTACCGGCTCAATGCAGCGAGCGATTGATGAAACCGAGCGCCGCCGTGAAAAGCAGATTGCGTTTAACAAAGAGCATGGCATAACGCCGAAAGGCTTGAATAAGAAAATTACCGATGTCATGGATTTGGGGCAGGGCAGTGCGTCTGCTCGTAAGAGTAAAGCGGACAAAGCTCTGGCGGAAGTCGCGTCAGGCTATGATGCCCGCACGGTGGTGATTAAAGACACCAAGTCGTTATTGAAAGAAATTGAGAACAAAGAAAAGCAAATGTATCAAGCAGCGCAGGATCTCGAGTTTGAGAAAGCCGGGCAGTTGCGAGATGACATTGCACAGTTGCGAGAGCAGCTAAAACGCGCCGTATAATTTGCCCGTAAGCGCATTGATGGTAGCGAACAGCTTTATCGGTTTTATCTGTTAGATATAAACCTCCCAATCGACCAGAATAGAATAAAGGTCATGCGGGAGGAACTTATGAAAGACGCAGCGAAAACAGTTTCATTTGGTATTATGCACTTCGCTATCGCATTTAGTGTGGTGTGGTTGATGACAGGCGACGTGGTTCTTGGGGGCGCGGTTGCGCTGATAGAGCCGTTAGTAAATACGGTAGGTTATTATTTTCATGAGAAAATCTGGCAGCGCACAGACAAGCGCCGGACAACAACTGTACGAGAAAGCACGTTACTTGGATAAAGAGGGCAGAGCGAGCTTTCCGCTCTCGCTCCTGCTTGTCATTCTGTTTCAAATGCGAGGCTATGTAGCCGGCATTATTTCTATCACCTTCGCGGAAGACCGCACTCGACTTCTTAAACTCTTCTATACCAACACCGAGCAGTTCGGTGTCATGTTATTGGTGGGCTTACCTGCTTTAGTTGTGCTCTTAGCAACGGCTTTTGCGGCTGAAGATGACCGTAACTGGGCAAATGCGGTTATGCGATTCGCCCAGCCGCTATTGATGCTTTCTTTACTGGTTGATGCAGTACTTATTGGTTGGCTTTTTGTCGAGAGCTATGGCGCGTTCTCGTTTGGACGTGCCGCCATTGTCTTTGGTTGGTTTATTTGTATTTGGTATTTATTAAACTCTCGCCGCTGGCGCTTTTACCGAACACATTTGGCCAGCAGAGAGCCTGCTGACCCAACAGCAGAAAAGCGTTAGACTTCTTTACTCGGTGTTTTCGAACGAGAGTTCATTGTGGTTAGCACCGTTAATGGCACCACAATTAACATAGAGCCGATGTAAAAGCGCATATCGGGTTGCTCCGCAAAGAAAACAACGCCGAAGAATACCGCTCCAAGTAGCCCTGTATATTCCGCACTAGTTACCTGGTTACTGTCCGCTGCGCGGTAGGCATAAACGCAGGTTGCCGCATAAATCATTGAGAATAAACTCGAGCCCACCGCAATGAGCAGAACATTCCAGTCGAACGGGGCAAACTCAATCAGCGCCAGTATTAGGGCGGTTGGAATACCCAGCAAGTTTGTCAGGTATAAGGTGTCAATAATGCCGTGCTGTGTCGGTAGCTTCTTAATGAGTAGGTTGTTAAGAGCCAGCGTCGTCGCTACCACCAGCGCCGCTAACGCAAAGATATTGGCGCCGGTCGGGTTCAAGATGACCATGACACCCACCATGCCTAACGCCGCTGTGACTAATGAGATAATGGTTACTCTTTCTTTAAATAGCAGGCGTGCAAAAACGACCGTGATTAATGGCGCTGCGTAAAAAATAGCGTTAGCGGTTGCCAGCGGCAGCGTCGTTAAAGACACCACCATAAAGACTGTACCAATTAAAAATATGTGCGCTCGGGTTGCGTGCCAGCGCAGGTTTTTAGGCAATAGGGGTCTGCGAAAGTAAAGAATGACCGGCAATAACAGAAGCGTTGCGCTGAGTTGACGGAACAGCACAAATTGAAATGGCGCTTCAAAACCGTCAAGCAGCTTAATCAGCGAGTCAGACAGAATGACCACATTATTGCCAAGAACCAAAAGCAATACCGCTAATATCAGGGAACGATCCATACCAACACCTCCGTTAAACTGCTTGAAAGTGTGAGCATTGTACGAAAAGCCTTTTATAAAATATAATGATATTAAATAATCAATTCATGAGAAATATAGATAATGAGTGTTCCGTTCCGAGCGATACATTACTTTGTGGAAGTGGCCCGCTTGCAGAGTTTTTCTCGTGCGGCCGAGCAGTTACATGTCTCTCAAAGTGCGGTCAGTCATCAGGTTAAATTATTAGAGTCTTATCTAGACAAACCATTATTTGTTCGCAAAGGCCGCACAGTCATGCTTACCGCGGTTGGACAGAGCTATTTTCAGGAAGTGGTTGGAGCGTTAGAGCTGGTTGAAAGCGCAACGCGCAATGTGAAAGAAAATGACACGCGTCAGGTACGTTTGGCCATTCACGGTTCATTGGCCGTTAAGTGGTTAATCCCTGCACTTGATGACTTCAGAGAGCGGTATCCAAATATTGATTTAACCTTGCAAATGCTGACTCAGGACGGTCAGTTTGATAGTCAGTGGGCGGACTGTTTCATTACGACACAACCGCCGGGTACTGGGTATCAGCGCTATCATTTGTATGATGAAACACTGAAACCTTATTGCTCAAAAGCGGTTTGGGCGGAAGCTCACCGCATTACTGAGCCTGCTGAGTTGGCTCGTTTTCCTTTGCTTTCAGCAATTTCTGCTTTCGCAAACGGTAAGCCGGGTACCGACTGGCAGCGTTGGTTCGAAAAGGTGTCATTACGACTCCCTAAAACCGCAAAAGTGCATCACTTCAGTCATTTATTGTTAGCGGCAGAGGCGGCTAAATACGGTCAGGGCATTGCTCTTTTAAATGAATTTATGACCACCGAAGAAGAACGGAAGAATAGTCTCTTTGAATTGCCTTTTCACAGTATTCGTACGGACGACAGCTTCTATTTTGTCTATCCGTCATCAACCGCAAAAAGTCCGGGTTTAGAAGCATTGGGAGATTGGTTAGTGACGCTGTGCAGGAACCGGTAAGAAGAGAAGCGTGCACCAGGCACGCTTTATGTCGGCTTTATTGCTTAGCTGCTTATTGCTTAACCAGGCGACCTTGCTTATCGCGGAAGCCACCAACCAGAATAACGATAAAATCGATAAGCGTCCAAAGACCAAGGAAACCCAGGGTTACCAGCATTAAAATGCCTGTGCCTACCTTGCCAACGACAAAGCGGTGAATACCTAAACTACCCAGAAAAAAGCAAACAATCGCTAAAACAACGCGACTATGCGGACTGACTTCTGCAGGATCCATAAAAAGCTCCAATTGTTGTTGTTATATCCTAAGGTGTTAATTAACGAGGAATTAACACCTTAATAATATGCAGATAAAGTTCGCTGATGCAAGCTACTTAGAAAGAGTAGCGAACCGAAGCTCTGATACTGTCGATATCAAAGTAATCAAGCTCTTTATAAGTCTCGTAGCCGAACCCAAAAGACAAGCTATTGGTTAGGTGGTAAAAGGCGGAAATATCCAGACGAACAGTTGCTTCATCAAAAGCGATGTAATCGATTTTAGCGTTTGTTTCAATATTAGGCGTGACCATCGATCTAAGACCAAGTCCAACACCAACTGCGTTCTCTGAGTATGAAATAGACTGCATTGGGAGGCTTGATGCAGAGAGTTCAACACGCTCGAAAGAAACCGTTGCGTATAAATCAGTGCTGTCAGATAAAGACTTAAATGAACCAATACCCGCTGATAAGTAGTCCAAGTCAATACTGCCGGTGTTGTCTTCTTCTGAGAGCGAGCTGAAGTCAGCAAATGTGAAGATATTTTTTAAGACTACAAAATCTTGATCAATTGCGACAGAGCCGCCGGCACGAAAACCGTCTAGAGATATGTCTTCAACATTATTAACGCCAAGATCAGTGTCCAGGTAGGACGCTTCAACTTTATTCCAGTTTGGTGAGTCGGCTAATGCTGCTGATGGCAGGGTAAGTATGGCTAAGGCTATAGCTGCTTTTCTCATGAGTCTCTCCTTGGTTGAGAAAAGAGCTTACTATACCCTTTAAAATATTAAATTTTAAGAATTTTATTACTTTACATTCAAGATTTTACCATCCAATCAGCTATGGCTTGGCAGTGAACTTCAGTGGTGTCAAACAGCGGCATGTCAGAGTGTTCCTGCTGGACGAGCAAGCCGATTTCGGTGCAGCCTAAAATAACGCCCTGTGCGTCTTTGTTGGATAGATCATTGATAATTTCCAGGTATTGTTTTCGAGCATTATCGGTAAATTGACCGTGGCAGAGCTCTTTAAAAATAATACTATCAACCGTATTACTGTCACTTTCATTGGGTGTCAGAACTTTAATACCTTGCTGCTCAAGGCGCTCTTTATAAAAAGGTTGTTGCATGGTGAAACGAGTGCCTAAAAGCCCCGCACGTTCAACCTTGTTTTTTTTAAGGTGGTTTGCCAGAGCATCAACAATATGGATAAGCGGAATGGAAACGGCTGCCTCAATTTCAGGGGCGACTTTATGCATTGTATTGGTTGCGATAACAATACATTCGGCCCCGGCCTTTTCCAGTTGTCTGGCTTTAGTCACAAGCGCACTTGCGGCGGCATTCCAGTCGCCCTTGCTTTGCATATTTTCAATAGGCGCAAAGTCGACACTGGCAAGTAAGAGCTCCGCGCTGTGTAGGCCGCCTAACCGCTCATTAATCAATTGATTTAAACGGCGATAATAAGTACTGGTGGATTCCCAGCTCATACCGCCAATAATGCCGACTGTTTTCATTTCGCCTTCCATTACGTTGTGTTATTGATAATCAGAGTAGCTTAGTTTATTGATAAGGTTAACAAGATGGTTATATCAGAAATGTCTAATGTATGTTTCATAGACACATAAAAAGAAGTATGGTGCTTATCAAGCTTTAATAGTAGGGAATTTATATTTATGCCGTCTGTATTAGCAGTGTTGTCAGGCAAAGCGAAAGCTTACACACGCCCCAAAACCTTTAGTGCTATCGACAAGTGCATGTTAACGGGGGGTATTGAAGTGAATGAGCTGGGACTGGTTGGTGATGAAGTAGGCGATCCCAGGGTGCATGGAGGTAAAGACAAGGCAGTACACTGTTATCCCAGTGAACATTATGAGTACTGGAAAACTGCAATTGGCGGCAAAAGAGTATTGAATACTCCCGGAGCCTTTGGTGAAAACCTTCACACTGTTGGGTTAACTGAACAAACCGTATGCCTAGGTGACCAATACCAGATCGGGAGTGTTGTATTTGAAGTTAGTCAGGGCAGACAGCCCTGCTGGAAACTGAATGATCGATTTGATGTAAAGGATATGGCTTTGCAAGTGCAAAATACGCGGCGTACTGGCTGGTATTTTCGGGTGCTTAAACCTGGTGAGCTAAAAGCTGGAGATTCTATCGCTTTACAGGAGCGACCGTATCCAGATTGGAACTTATACCGTATTTGTAGAACGCTTTATGAGCGGGAGGTGCCACTGACTGAGCTGGAGCAGTTAAAGGCGTTACCGCTAACTGAGTCGTGGGCTCGCCTTGCTGAGCGAAAGTACTCTAATGTACTAAATAAAAACAATGATGATTTCGACCACTCTGCACGTACCGATGGGCCAGCTCGTTATTGATACCCACCCGAATCAATAGAGTGTTAACTCTGTCGAGTGGGCATCCGCGTAACCGGTTAACAGTTAACTAAGTTATGTTTAATCCCCAGTCGTCATAAGCCGCTTTTGCCAGTTCTTCACGGAATTTCGGGTCGGCAATATGAATCAGCTCGCGCGCTCGTTCGCTCATGCTCTTGGCGCGTAAGTTAGCGACTCCGTGTTCGGTGACAATGTAATGCACATGGGCGCGAGTGGTGACTACGCCAGCGCCAGGAGCAAGCAGTGAACTAATGCGCGACACTGTTCCGCCACAGGCTGTAGAAGGCAGAGCTATAACCGAACGCCCGCCTTCCGACAAGCTGGCGCCGCGAACAAAGTCCATTTGACCACCGACGCCGGAGTATATTCTAGTGCCAATAGAGTCGGCACAGACTTGTCCACTCAGGTCGACCTGAAGGGCGCTGTTTATGGACATAACTTGCTTATTTTGGCGAATAACCGAGGTGTCATTGGTGTACTCAACATCGAGGAAAAACACTTCCTGGTTGTCATCAACAAAGTCATAAAGTGCCTGAGTGCCCATCGCAAAAGTGGTGACGATGCGTCCCCGGTGCTTACGTTTGCGGCTGTTGTTTATGACGCCACGTTCAACCAATGGTAATACGCCGTCAGAGAACATTTCGGTGTGAATGCCTAAGTCTTTATGATGATGTAGGCAAGCCAATGTTGCGTCTGGTATGGCGCCAATACCCATTTGCAAACAGTCGCCGTCATCAATAAGACCCGCAACGCGCTCTCCAATTTTTTGTGTAATGGGGTTTTGTGGTGGTTGCTGGTGCAGTGGGATAGGAGCTGCTTCCTCGTAATAACGGTCAAACCGCTTTAACGAGATTAACGCGTCGCCATGCGTCCGAGGCATATTAGGGTTTATCCAGGCAACCACTTTTTTTGCCACTTGCAGCGCGGCCCGGGTTGCTTCAACCGAAATACCTAAACTGCAATTACCGTGTTTATCCGGTGGTGATACTTGAACGATAGCCGCATCCAGTGGCTGTTCACCAGAGCGAAACAGCTTGGGAATTTCAGAGAGAAAAATGGGCACATAGTCGGCTAGCCCTTGGTTCACTGCCTGCCGAGTGGAAGCACCAACAAAGAAAGCCCGTTGGCGAAGATGTCCTTTAAGCTCAGGGTCACAGAGTATTTCGCTGTACTCCGTATGCAACTGTAACAACGTCAGGTCTTTACGTTGTGTTGCGATCTCTTTCAGACCTTCCAGAAGTTTATAAGGGGTGGCAGCCATCGACTGGCACCAGATGACATCGCCATCATCGAGAATTGACAGGGCTTCTACCGCTGAGTTTACCTTCATTACTGCTTCCTTTTTAAGCGAGAAGTATTGAGCGAGATCATAAGTATAACCGCTTTACGTGTGAGGGTACTTACCCAGTAAGTGATACTTATTTTGCAAGTCATGCGATGGTAATAAAAGGTTCATATCATTAACAAAATTGATCATTGCGGAACTGTTGACCACTGTCTATTATTCCACCACTTTTATTGTTGGGTGTTTGCTATGTCAATTCGTAATAAGCTTCTTTCTGTCGGTTTTATCGCCACAGCGGCCTTTATTTTGTTGCTTGCCTTAATGATGCTTTTCCAGTCACAAATGAGTGACTTACATCGTGCGAGTGAGCTTCGAGAGTCCGTACACAATAGCTTGCTGCAATTGCGCCGTGCGGAAAAAGACTTTCTGTTACGAATGGATAAAAGCTACGCGGAGAAGTTAGATCAGCAGGCAGATGTAACCAAAAAACGGCTTGAGCAGCTTAACGCTCTGGTTGATGATAAAACTTCCTCTCAACTTATTGCACAGTTAGAAAGCCAGGTAGAAGGTTATAGCAAAAACTTTGAGCGCTTAGTCAACGCATTTGAGCAGCGGGGGTTAAATGAAAATAGTGGTGCTTATGGCGCGCTACGCTCAGCAACTCATGAGTTAGAAGAAGCGATTGATACCGCCGGACGTACTGAGCTTTTGGTTACTTTGCTGCAGGTTCGTCGCAGTGAAAAGGACTTTATGTTGCGCTTTGACGATAAGTATCTCGGCAGGGTAGAGGGATTGCTGGATGAACTGAAAAAGGAGTTGTCTGCAACACCTGAGCTCGCGTCAAAGGTTGATGCGTATCGCCGTGATTTTGATCGTTATGCAACGCGCTCAAAAGAGATAGGACTTGATGAAGAGTCAGGAATTAAAGGCGAAGTGAGAGATGTTGCGAGCAATATGGAAGCCTCGCTTGATCAGTTAGATAAACAGCTAAGTGACTTGCTGCAGTCACGTCAGGCAACCATGAAGTGGGTACCTGTCGTTGTATTTGCTGTTATCGCACTCATTGTTATTGCTATGTTGGTCTGGGTGATACGTTCTATTAATAAGCCGCTGAATCAATTACGTAAAGATATGCACAAAGTTCAGCGAAGCAATGACTTAACGCTGTCCTCGGAGAAGTTCCGTGATGACGAACTCGGTGATTTAGTTGATAGCTTTAATGAGTTGCTCACGTACTTCCGTGGTGTTATCCAACAAATAAATCAGTCTGTCGAAACGGTAAATAGTCTCACACAGTAAGTATCTAATACAGTGACTCATACCTCACAAAACCTGGATATGCAGTCGCATGAGGTTGATCAGGTTGCTGCTGCTATTAATGAGATGGGCAGCACGGCTCACACTATTGCTAATGACGCAGAAGATACCGCCGAGCAGGTAAACAGTCTGTCTGAACAGGCGAAACATGGTAGTACCTCGGTGCAGGCTGGTGTTGAGAAAGTGCGTTACCTGGCAGAACGATTGAACAGTAGCGTAACCGAAGCGAATACCTTGGCAGAGCGCAGTGGCTCTATTACACAAATTGTGACGGTGATTAACGGCATTGCTGAACAGACGAATTTGTTGGCGCTGAATGCGGCAATTGAAGCGGCAAGGGCTGGAGAGCAGGGGCGTGGCTTTGCCGTAGTGGCAGATGAAGTTCGTACACTGGCCTCCCGCACGCAGCAGTCTATTGGTGAGATAGAGTCAATTACTAGTCAACTGAACCAGCAAACGCAGGTTATTGTGAAGACCCTGCAAGAGTGTAATGAGCTGGGTGAAGAAAGCGCGCAACACTCGACTGAATCCGATGAACTATTTAATCGCATTCATACTGAGCTGGTTAAAATTAACGACCGCTGCTCGGCCTCTATTGCTACCGCGGTTGAGGAGCAGTCTGCGGTTGTGGATGAAACTGCAAGAAATATTACCCGAGTACGCGACGCTGGCGTGGAAGCGGCAAATGATGCACAGTCAAATGCTGACGCAGTCACTCAGGTTCGTCAACAAACTGAGCAGCTGCGCCAGGCGGTCATCAAATTCACCGTATGACCTGATTTATCATGCCGTTAAGTACTTCGCATGGAAGCGAAGCTGAGCTTCGATAAATGACGAGATGAAGTAATAGCTGTGGTCATAGCCGTCGTGTAAATGAACAGTACCGCCGCCGTTAGCTTCGTTAATGGCGTCTTTTAAGTTCTCCGGTTTTAACTGCTCTTCTAAAAATCCGTCAGCTAAGCCCTGATCAACTCGAATTGGAAGTGTCTGACCTTTAGATTTGATGATCTCAACCGCGTCGTATTGCTTCCATTGCTCGCGATCATCGCCCAAATACGCGCTAAAGGCTTTTTCACCCCAGGGGCATTGTGTTGGGTTGGTAATCGGCGAGAATGCAGAAATGCTGGTGTAGCGGTCGCTGTTACGTAAGCCAATAACTAAAGCTCCGTGTCCGCCCATGGAATGACCTGCAATAGCGCGCTTGTCGTTAACCGGCAACTCCGCTTCGACCAATTCTGGCAGCTCTTTCACAATGTAGTCGTACATTTGATAATTCGACTTCCACGGCTCTTCAGTCGCGTTGACGTAAAAGCCTGCACCTAAACCTAAGTCGTAAGCGCCGTCTGCATCGTCGGCTACATCGTCTCCACGCGGGCTGGTATCAGGAATAATTAAGGCAATACCCAGCTCTGTGGCCACTCGCTGCGCACCGGCTTTGGTGGAAAAGTTTTCGTCAGTGCAAGTTAAGCCCGATAAAAAGTAGACCGCCGGAACCTCTGTTTTCTCTGCGCGTAATGGCAAAAAGACACTGAACTGCATAGTGCAGTTCAGTACTTCAGAGTCATGTTCAAAGCGCAGCTGACGACCGCCAAAACAGCGGGTTTCGCTAACTTGTTTCATCACTGGCTCCATTAATAATGAATGACTGAGCGAATCGACTTACCTTCGTGCATTAGGTCGAACGCTTTATTAATGTCTTCTAACGGCATGGTATGGGTAATAAAGGTATCCAAATCAAACTTACCGTCCATGTATTGTTTAACATAGTCAGGTAGTTCGGTACGGCCTTTAACGCCGCCAAAGGCGCTGCCACGCCATACGCGACCAGTAACCAGCTGGAACGGACGGGTAGAAATTTCTTCACCGGCTCCGGCAACACCAATAATGACGGATTCGCCCCAGCCTTTGTGGCAGCACTCTAACGCGGCGCGCATAACGTCAACGTTACCAATGCACTCGAACGAAAAGTCTACGCCGCCGTCAGTCATGTCGACAATGACTTCCTGAATAGGCTTGTCGTGCTTGGTTGGGTTGACGAAGTCGGTTGCGCCTAGCTCTTTGGCGATTGTTTGTTTTTCGTCGTTTACATCAATGGCAATAATGCGGGAAGCTTTAGCTTGTACGGCACCAATGATAACCGCCAGACCAATACCACCAAGGCCAAATACCGCAACCGTGTCGCCTTCCTGCACTTTGGCGGTGTTTTTAACCGCGCCCATGCCAGTGGTGACACCACAGCCAAGCAGGCACACTTTTTCAAGCGGTGCTTCTTTTGGAATTTTCGCCAGTGAAATTTCTGGTAGAACGGTGTATTCAGAGAAGGTCGAGGTTCCCATGTAGTGATAAATGGTCTCGCCGTCTTTTGAAAAGCGGCTGGTACCGTCCGGCATTAAACCTTTACCCTGAGTGGCGCGAACCGCCTGACACAGGTTAGTTTTACCAGAGGTACAGAACTTACATTCACCACATTCTGCGGTGTATAAAGGAATAACATGGTCACCGACTTCAACTGAGGTAACGCCTTCGCCGACAGATTCAACAATACCGCCGCCTTCGTGGCCTAATACGGAAGGAAAAATGCCTTCAGGGTCTTTACCTGACAAAGTGTAAGCGTCGGTGTGGCAGACACCGGTGGCAATAATACGAACGCGAACTTCGCCTTTTTTCGGTGGTGCAACGTCAATTGTTTCTTCTTTCAGTGGTTCGCCCGGACCCCAGGCAACCATAGCGCGTGACTTAATTGTTTCCATGATGTTTCCTTTTAGACAGTTAATTTAATTACGTATAAGCGTAGCCTAAGTTTAACTTTTTCTCATAAGCAGGTAATCTTATGTTTATACAAATTACTTTTTCATAAATGAAATAATAGGTTGAAATGAAAGCTTGGCAGGGAATTAGTGAGTTTGCCGCTGTCGCTGAACGGCAGAGCTTTACCGCAGCAGCGCAAGAGCTAGGACTGTCTGTCGCGCAGGTCAGTCGGAATATAGCTGCGTTGGAGAGTCGACTGCATATGCAACTGCTTTACCGGTCGACCCGCAGTGTCAGCTTAACAGAAGAAGGGAAGCTATACCTGCCGCATTGCCAGCATTTAGTCGCCAGCCTGAGAGATGCCGATCAGGCCATTCAGCAGCGCACACAGCAACCTCAGGGGCTTATTAGAATTACTGCGCCTGTCTATTATGGTGAACGTTTTATTGCCCCGATTTTAAATGACTTTCTGCAAGTTTATGAAGACTGTCGCCTCGATTTGCAACTCACGAATGATCAGGTTGATCTGATTGAAGGCAGTTATGACGTGGCTATTCGACTCGGACAGCTGGGCAATCCAAGACTAAGAGCACGCAAGCTTGGTAGCCGACGTCATTATGTCGTAGGCTCTCCGAGCTACTTTGAGCGTGTTGGTGAGCCTAGCAGCATTAATGATCTTGATGCGCATAAGTGCTTTACCGGTACCGTCAAACAATGGCGGTTTGAGGTGGACGGGCGCTCAGAAACTTACCGGCCAGAGCTTTATTTGCATTGTAACAACGGCTTGGCGCTTAGAGATGCCGCGATAAAAGGCTTAGGCCTGGCGATGTTACCGGATTATTACGTCACAGATGCCTTGGCAAGTGGTCAGCTTAAAGAAGTATTAGCAGATTATAGGCAAGCGGATGACGGTATTTGGGCATTGTACCCGGAAAACAGACAGGTTATTCCCAAAGTTAGGGTGCTTTTAGATTATTTACTGGAAAATTTGAAGTAACTGGGAGTAAAAAAATGGTGGTTGCTACTGGGCTCGAACCAGTGACCCTCGCCTTGTAAGGGCGATGCTCTCCCAACTGAGCTAAGCAACCATCCTGAAGGTCTGCAACTAAGGGGAAGAAGAGAAGTGGTGGTTGCTACTGGGCTTGAACCAGTGACCCTCGCCTTGTAAGGGCGATGCTCTCCCAACTGAGCTAAGCAACCATTCTCACTGTGACACTTCTGCGTCGTTGCGAGGAGGCATTATAGGGATCAGATGAAAACTGTCAAATAAAAATTGCGAACTTTGTATCGTTTGCTGACATTTTAATCATTTCGATTAGCAGATGCGCTGAGCGCTCAGTCTTGATAAACTTGCCGCCATTATTTTGACCGGTTTAACAGAAAGGAAGAAACATGAGTGTGGTAACGCGTTTTGCTCCCAGTCCAACAGGTTATTTGCATGTCGGTGGTGCTCGTACGGCTTTATATTCTTGGTTAGTTGCTAAGGCGCAGGGTGGCGAGTTCGTATTACGTATTGAGGACACAGACCGTGAGCGCTCAACACAGCCTGCCATTGATGCGATTTTAGAAGGTATGGAATGGCTTGGGTTAAACTGGGATCGTGGTCCGTATTACCAGACTCAACGTTTTGACCGCTATAAAGAGCTTATTGATAAGCTGTTGGAAGAAGACAAAGCTTATAAGTGCTATTGCTCGACTGAGCGTTTAGAGAAAATGCGTGAAGAGCAAATGGCAGCGGGAGAAAAGCCTCGTTACGACGGTCATTGCCGTGACAACCCGAATGTTGGCGGTGATAAATACGTTATTCGCTTTCGTAACCCGCAAGAGGGCAGTGTGATTTTCGATGATCACATTCGTGGCCGTATTGAATTTGCGAATACTGAGCTGGATGATTTGATCATTGCCCGAACCGATGGCACGCCGACCTATAACTTCTGTGTTGTCGTAGATGACTGGGACATGGATATTACGCATGTTGTTCGCGGTGAAGACCACATTAACAACACACCGCGCCAGATTAATATCCTTAAAGCTCTAGGGGCGCCTGTACCAGAATATGCACACGTTTCCATGATTTTAGGTGACGACGGTAAGAAGCTTTCTAAACGTCACGGCGCGGTCAGCGTTATGCAGTATCGCGATGACGGCTACGTACCTGAAGCGGTTGTGAATTACCTGGCCCGTTTAGGTTGGTCTCATGGCGATCAGGAAATTTTTAGCGTTGATGAGCTTATCGAATATTTTAAGCTAGATGACGTGAACAAAGCAGCGTCAGCGTTTAATACCGAAAAGCTTAACTGGCTAAACCAGCACTACATGAAAACGTTACCGGCGGAAAAAGTTGCTCCACAGTTGCAATGGCAGTTTGAGCAAATTGGCGTGGATACCAGCAAAGGTCCTGCTCTTGAAAAAGTGGTTGGTTTGCAAGCGGACCGGGTAAAAACCTTAAAAGAAATGGCTGCCATTAGCCGTTACTTCTTTGAGTCGGTTGAAGAGTTTGATGAAAAAGCGGCGAAGAAGCATTTACGTCCGGTGGCGAAAGAGCCCCTACTGAAAGCAAAAGAACTGCTTGGAGCAGTGAACGACTGGAATGCTGAAACTATTCAGGCTGCTATTAATCAAACCGCTGCTGACCTGGATGTGGGTATGGGCAAAGTAGGTATGCCTTTAAGGGTAGCTGCTACCGGTGGAGGTAACTCTCCTTCGTTAGGTGAAACCCTTGAATTAATACCCCAAAAAACCGTTTTGGCGCGAATTGACCTTGCTTTAGAATTTATAGCTAAGCGTGAGAGCGCGTAATAGAGCGTTAAAACGACCTTAGGATACATCATGCCAGACATTAAGCACTTGATTGAGAACAACAAAGCGTGGGCGGAAGAGCAGGTTCAGAAAGATCCTGACTTTTTTAAGCGCTTGGTAGGGCAGCAGGCGCCGGAGTATTTGTGGATAGGCTGCTCCGATAGTCGAGTGCCTGCCAACCAGATTGTTGGTATGGACCCTGGCGAGTTATTCGTACACAGAAATGTGGCAAACCAAGTTATTCAGACAGACTTTAACTGTTTGTCTGTGATTCAGTTTGCGATAGAAACCCTCAAAGTACGTCATGTATTGGTGGTGGGTCATTATGGCTGTGGTGGTGTCAAAGCCGCCATGGAGTCAAAACCTCATGGTTTGGTTGACCACTGGCTGTATCCTATCCGCGACGTTTATCGTGAGCATGTCGATGAAATTGCGGCTCTGGAAGAGTCGCAAAAAGTTGATCGTTTGTGTGAACTCAACGTTATTGAGCAAGTGAAAAACCTCGCCAAGACAAACGTGGTTCAGGAAGCGTGGGACCGCGGTCAACCGCTGACTTTGCACGGCTGGGTGTATCGTTTGGATAATGGGTTAGTGAATGACATGAATGTTTCTGTTTCAAGTCGGGAAGGGTTGGAGCAGGTGTATCATGTTTACCACCAAAAACTGCCCGACGGCCTGAAAAAATAGTTTTTGACGAATAACTGAGCGAATTGCCATAAAAATCGTCAAACGGTCGCATTTTTTCAAAAAATAGTTGACACATTAGCTCAGGTCGAAATAGAATGCGCCCCGCTGTCAAGGCAGTCTGTGATTGCCAGGTGCGGGGCTATAGCTCAGCTGGGAGAGCGCTTGCATGGCATGCAAGAGGTCAGCGGTTCGATCCCGCTTAGCTCCACCAAGTTGTTTTCGGTAGAGCGCCGACAGTAGTTAAAAGTATTTGGTTGCGTCCCCTTCGTCTAGAGGCCTAGGACACCGCCCTTTCACGGCGGTAACAGGGGTTCGAATCCCCTAGGGGACG
>ENA-ORDG01000397-ORDG01000397.1-marine-metagenome-genome-assembly--contig:-NODE-397-length-19810-cov-3.393858_pt1 | contig 19810 bp, 20 predicted proteins | sample MGYA00248629_ERZ508524 | MGnify/ENA primary metagenome ERZ508524 (study PRJEB26194, sample SAMN05421901) | marine metagenome | isolation source: East of Rio de Janeiro, Brazil, South Atlantic Ocean...
GTAGGCACTTGGAACGCGGGCGTCGCACTCTACATGAATGAGGGTACGCGTACGGAGCCGGAGTTCGTTCTTCAAGACACGACCTTCGTGCGGCTCACACGGGGGAGCAACAGCGCCCCCGCTCTGACCGACGTCGACGGCGACGGGGATCTCGATCTCTTTATCGGAGAGTCGTCGGGCGAGCTCAACTTCTATCGGAACGTCGGCACTCCGGAGGCTCCGTCGTTCGACCTCGTTTCGGATCGCTTCGGAGAGATCGATGCGGGCCGGAGAAGCTTTCCGGCGTTCGCGGATGTCGACGGGGACGGTGACGAGGACCTGCTCGTCCGTCTCATCGAGCATGCGGTCAGCGACGGCCAGCGAGCCCTCGTGCAACGTTGGGTGGAACTGGCGAACAGCGGGAGGCTGCTGCGCCTGCTGTCAGAGACTCTCGACCATTCGGACCTGCTGCTGGCGCACCCGACACCGGTGGAGCGACAATATGCCGAGCAGTTCGTCGAGCTGGTAAGCCAGCAGATCGCTGAGTCTGGTGGCGACGTAGTGCTGCTCGCTGACAGGATGCATCGCTTGTCACAGGTCGCCGGCCGTCATCTTCCCTCGACCGCGCTGCCCCCGGGGAATGCTGTACAACTGATGACGATCCATGGAGCGAAGGGTCTGCAGTCGAAGGTAGTCATAGTGACCGGGATGTTCTCCGAGAACCAGAGCAACATCTCCCAGTCGCTGAAGGACAGGTTGCTGATCACCGCTGACATGTTCAGCCCTCGCACCCACCCTTGGCGCAGCCGCCCGCCTCCGGACAGTGGCAGCTGGCGGCTGTCCAACCGGCTGTTGGAAGCACAGGTCCAGGCCGAGGCGCGGCGGCTGCTCTACGTCGCCTGCACCCGCGCCAAGGACCTGCTCATCCTGGCCGGCGCACCTAGGAACGCGGCGCTCGCGCCGGCGGCGGCATCGATCGAGATCGACTGGAAGGGGCGGACAATCCTCTTCTCAGGCGATATCGGCCGTTACGGCGATGCGGTGATGAAGGATCCCGAGCCGCCCGCGCGCGCCGACTATGTCCTGGTGGAATCGACCTATGGCGATCGGCGCCACGAGCAGGTCGATCCGACAAAGACGCTTGGAGATCATGTCGAGCGATGCGTCGAGAGAGGCGGGACGGTGGTGATCCCGGCCTTCGCCGTGGGACGGGTTCAGTCGCTTCTCTATCATTTCTCGCGTCTGCGCGCGCAGGGACGCCTCCGCGACATCCCGATCTTCCTCGACAGCCCGATGGCGATCAACGCGAGCGGGCTGATGTGCGATTTCATGGACGAGCATCGCCTGGCTCGCGCCGAGTGCGAAGCGGCGTGCAGCGTCGCGCACTATGTGCGCGAAGTGGAGGAATCCAAGGAACTCACCGCCAACCCCACCCCCAAGGTCATCATCTCGGCCAGTGGAATGGCAACGGGCGGCCGCGTGCTCCACCATCTCAAGCGCTTCGCGCCGGATGGGAAGAACCTCATCCTCTTCTCGGGCTTCCAGGCGGCGGGCACCCGCGGCGCCGCCATGATCGGCGGCGCCCGGACGATCAAGATCCACGGCGAGTATATCCCGGTCGAAGCCGAGGTCGCCAACCTGACGATGCTCTCGGCGCATGCCGACAGCGACGAACTCATGCGCTGGCTCGGGTCGCTGCACGAGGCCCCGCGCCACGTCTATGTCACCCATGGCGAGCCGACCGGCGCCCAGGTCCTGGCGAAGCGTGTCTCGGAGGAACTGGGTTGGGCATGCAGCGTACCGGCGCTGGGTAGCTGGGGCATGCTCGCGTGAAGCCCGGGATCATCGAGGACGCCGAAGCAGAGCCTGTCGCGACGACGCTGCGGGCACGCCGCATCGGCCTGTCGGCTGCCGGAAGCGATCTGATCGCGGTCATGCGCCACGACTGTCCCGTCTGCCGCTCGGAAGGTCTTGCGTCCCGCGCGCAGGTCGCGCTGCGCGCCGGCGGGCGGGAAATCGTCGTCTCGCTGCTGCACAGCTCCGCGGAGACTCCAGCGCCCGGCGAGATCGGCCTCTCCGAATCCGCATGGCAGCGGCTCGGCGTCAGCGATGGCGATCCGGTCGAGATCGCGCACGCCCAGCCTCTCGCCTCGCTCGCCGAAGTGCGTCGGCGCATCTATGGCAATCGTCTCAGTGACGGGGCTTTTTCAGCGATCATCACCGACATCGCCGAGCGACGCTATAGCGATGTCCATCTCTCGGCGTTCGTCACGGCCTGCTCAGCGGTCCCGCTCGATACGGACGAAACGATCAGCCTGACCAGGGCGATGGTCGATGTCGGCGAGCGATTGCAGTGGCCCGGAACGGTCATCGTCGACAAGCATAGCGTCGGTGGCTTGCCGGGCAATCGCACCACGCCGATCATCGTCTCGATCATGGCCGCGGAGGGCCTGATCATGCCCAAGACATCGTCGCGGGCGATCACCTCACCGGCCGGCACGGCGGACACGATGGAGGTGCTGGCACCTGTCGACCTCGACGTTTCCGCAATCCGCAAGGTGGTCGAGCGCGAAGGCGGCTGCATCGCCTGGGGCGGCGCCGTCAACCTCAGCCCTGCCGACGATGTGATCATCGGCGTGGAACGGGTGCTCGATATCGATGCCGTCGGGCAGATGGTCGCCTCGGTGCTGTCCAAGAAAATCGCGGCCGGTGCGACCCATCTGGTCATCGACATCCCGGTCGGGCCGACCGCCAAGGTACGCGGCGCCGATGCCGCCGACACGCTCGAGCGGGCGCTGAGCTCTGTCGCCCAAGCCTTCGGGCTTCGCACGCGCGTGATGCGCGGCCCCGGCGCCGAGCCGATCGGACGGGGCATCGGTCCGGCGCTCGAGGCGCAGGATATCCTTGCCGTGCTCCAGGGGCAGCCGGGCGCCGAGGATCTCGCCCACCGGGCCTGCGAGCTGGCGGGAGGACTGCTTGAGCTCGCGGACGCAGCCCCGGCCCGCGAAGGTTATGCGCGTGCGCGGGCGTGCCTCGAAAGCGGCCGGGCCTGGGCCAAGTTCCAACGTATCTGCGAAGCGCAGGGCGGCATGCGGGCTCCACCGGTCGCCCGGTTCCAACAGGATATGATCGCTCCCTATAGCGGCCGCCTGGTGAGTATCGACAATCGCAAGCTCGCGACGGTCGCGAAGCTTGCCGGCGCGCCGATGGCCAAGGCCGCCGGCGTCGCGCTGCAGTGTCGGCTGAACCAGATGGTGGATGCCGGGGCTCCGTTGTGCACCATTCATGCCGAGAGCCCGGGCGAGCTCGACTATGCGGCGGCCTATGCGGTGAGCGACGGGCCGATCTTCGGGATTGAAGCGCTATGAACCGTCCCGTGCTGTTCGCGCTGTCTGGCAGCGAGGCCCTGGCACAGCCGCTATCCGCCGCGCTCGATGCAGAGGTCGGCACGATCGAGCATCGTCAGTTTCCTGACGGGAAACCTATCTCAGGGTCGGAAACGACGTCAGCGACCGCGAGGTCATCCTGCTGTCCAGTCTCGATCATCCGGACGCCAAGCTGTTGCCGCTGCTGTTCGCAGCCGACACCGCGCGCGATCTTGGCGCTCGCAGGATCGGGCTCGTCGCCCCTTACCTCGCTTACATGCGCCAGGACATACGCTTCCATGCCGGCGAGGCGGTGACGTCGCGAACCTTTGCTGCGATCCTGTCTCGCCATCTCGACTGGCTGGTGACGGTCGATCCGCATCTCCATCGCTACCATGAATTGTCGGAAATCTACCGCATCCCAACCCAGGTTGTTCATGCCGCGCCGTTTTTGGCCTCGTGGATCAAGCGCAATGTCGCTCGCCCGCTGATCATCGGTCCGGACCTGGAAAGCGAACAGTGGGTCTCGCAGGTGGCGGCCGATGCCGATGCTCCGTTTCTCGTGTGCGAGAAAATCCGATCCGGCGACCGTCACGTCACCATCTCGATTCCGAATGCCCCAGCGTTTCTCGATCGCCAGCCGGTGCTGGTCGACGATATCGCCTCATCCGGTCGGACCCTCACCGAGGCGGCGCGCCAACTGGTCGGCATGGGGTTCGCGCGACCGGATTGCGTGGTCGTGCATCCGCTTTTTGCCGGCGATGCAGCGCAGGTTCTGGGTGGGCTTGTCGAAAGGATCGTCAGCACGAACGCGGTTGCACATGCGTCGAATGATATAGACGTCATGCCAGCGATCGCGGAGGCCGTTCGCCACCGGATTGAATGGCGTGCTGCGCGTTAGTTCTAAGACGGAAATGAACGCCCGGCAAACGCTGTGCGCGTCCTCATCCATTGACCCTAAACGAGTCCGAACCAATCTCCTGAGATCTCCCTTTCGGAGAAAATCGCGGCAGGGAAGGAGGATATGTCGTGTCGCACACACGCTCGTTCATCGATCCCCTCGACGTTGCTGGGCACCTGAAGCTTGAGCCCGAAGTAAAGCGCGCCACCCTGCTATCCTGGGCGTCCGATCGCGCAGCCGTCAAGGGCCAACCCGCCCCCCTCGCCCGCCGGGCGCCAGTAACCCGCTGCCGGTCGACGATGTGATGGAAGCGTAGCGATGGCTCGATCGCGCCGAGGGCGGCGCGGGCAACTCGCATGCATCGTCCGGAGCAGAGACCCGGCAATGAGCCGCAGCGACCGCGGCATTGGTGTGAGCGGAGTAGCCGAACCCTCACAGTTTCGCTGTCCTTCGCCGTTTTGCCTCGCCAAATTTTTACTCTTGACCTGGGACCATAGTCCAACGTGCAGAGAAGTATCCCTTGAAGCGCTGCCCTCGCGGCACTGCGTATTGATCGATCTCGGGGGCTATGGGGAACAAGCGCGTCGTGCATATCGTCGATGACGAAGAGACAATACGAAAAGCACTAAGTTTCACGTTGCGGACCGCAGGGTTTGCCGTAGAAGCCTACGCTTCGGGGCCGGAGTTTCTGTTGAGCGCAGAGGACGCCGAGAAAGGCTGCGTGGTTCTCGACATGCACATGCCCGACATGGACGGCCTGCAGGTTCAGGCGGAGCTGACGCGACGCGGTATCGACATGCCCGTCGTGGTGCTGACGGGCAATGGCGATCCTACGCTCGCCGTACAGGCGATGAAGGCGGGCGATGCCGACTTTCTCGCCAAACCGGTCGAGAAGGCCGCATTGCTCGGCGCGATCGACCGCGGCTTCAGCTGGCTTGAGAGTATAGCCCGTCGTGCCTCCGAACAGGCCGACGCTCTTTCGAAAGCCGCGAGACTGACGCAGCGCGAACGGGCCGTTCTGAGAGGAATTTCGCGAGGCTATCCAAATAGCCTTATCGCAGATGAACTCGGCGTCACGTCGCGCACGGTCGAGCTGCATCGGGCCAGTCTGATGATCAAACTCAACGCGCAAAGCCTGCCCGACCTGTTGCGGATCGCTTTCGCCGTCGACCTGCACGAATCGACCGAAAACGGGCACCCCTAAAATTCTCGGCCGTGCGATGCCGGATGCTATGCGGATCGGGCCGCGGCCAGTTCGGCGATGATCGGACAATCCGGCCGCTCGTCGCCTTGGCAGCGCTCGGCCAGGTCGATTAGCGTGTCGCGCAGCGCCGTCAACGCCTCGGCTTTGCGCTGAAACTCATCGGCGCGGGCAAGGGCAAGCCGCTTCACCTCCGCGCTGGCACGGCCGGTATTGGCCCAAAGGCTGAGCAACGTGCGGATCTCCTCGATCGGGAAGCCGAGATCGCGGGCATTGGCGATAAACCGGAGGCGATGGAGGTCGCGCTCGCCATAGTCACGATAGCCAGCACCCCGACGCGCCGGCGCCGGGATGAGGCCGATCTTTTCATAATGGCGGATCATCCGCTCAGAGACGCCGCTCTGCCGTGACGTCTCGCCGATGTTCACAGTGCTTTCCGGTTGAGGCGCAGCGCGTTGGTGACCACGCTCACCGAAGAGAGCGCCATCGCCGCCGCCGCGATAATGGGCGAGAGCAGAATACCGAACAGCGGATAGAGCGCACCCGCCGCTACGGGCACGCCCGCGACATTGTAGATGAAGGCGAAGACGAGATTCTGGCGGATGTTCGACATGGTCGCTTGGCTGAGCCGCCGCGCCCGGACGATGCCAGTCAGGTCGCCCTTGAGCAGCGTGACGCCAGCGCTCTCGATCGCGACGTCGGTGCCGGAACCCATGGCGATGCCGACGTCGGCGGCGGCCAACGCGGGGGCGTCGTTGACACCGTCGCCGGCCATGGCGACGACCCGCCCCTCGCGCTTGAACCTGGCGACCACGGCGCTCTTCTGATCGGGCAGCACCTCGGCTTCGACCTCGTCGATGCCCAGGCGTCGGGCGACCGCTTCCGCGGTCGTGCGGTTGTCGCCGGTCAGCATGACCACGCGAATGCCCTCCGCCTTGAGCGCGGCGAGCGCTTCTGGTGTCGTGGCCTTCACCGGATCGGCGATCGCGAAGGCGCCGCCGACTGTGCCGTCGACCCCGATGAAGATCGCGGTGGCGCCATCCCGGCGCAGCGCGTCGGCCTGGCTGGCGAGCGCATCGGTCGCAACCCCTTCGTCGGCAAGGAACTGCGCATTGCCGAGGACGATGCGCCGCCCTTCGACCGTGCCGAGCGCGCCGCGCCCGGTCGGCGAGTCGAAGTCGATGACGTCGCTCGTGACGATGCCGCGATCCTTCGCGGCCTCGACGATTGCCAACGCGAGCGGATGCTCGGACGCCCGCTCGACCGAGGCGGCAAGACGCAGCAGCTCGGCTTCGTCGAAGCCGGGCGCCGGCACGACCTGGGTGACGGCAGGCCGGCCTTCGGTCAGCGTGCCTGTCTTGTCGACGACGAGAGTGTCGACCTTCTCCATATGCTCGAGTGCTTCGGCATTTTTGATGAGGACACCGAGCCCGGCGCCGCGGCCGACCCCGACCATGATCGACATCGGCGTTGCCAGCCCCAGTGCGCAGGGACAGGCGATGATCAGCACGGCGACCGCCGCCACCAGCCCATAGGCGAAGCGCGGCTCGGGACCCCAGATGTCCCAGGCGATGAACGCGACGGCCGCGACCGCGATGACCACGGGCACAAACCAGCCCGACACCTGATCGGCCATGCGCTGGATCGGCGCGCGCGAGCGCTGCGCCTCAGCGACCATCTGGACGATGCGTGCGAGCATGGTATCGCGGCCGACCTTGTCGGCGACGATCACCAGCGCACCGGTCTGGTTGAGCGTGCCGCCGATCACTGTGTCGGCCTTTGCCTTGGTGACGGGCATGGATTCGCCGGTGACCATCGACTCGTCGAGCGAGGAGCGGCCGTCCTCGACTACGCCGTCGACCGGCACCTTCTCGCCCGGCCGCACCCGCAGGCGGTCGCCCACCGCAACCAGATCAAGGCTGATTTCCTCTTCGTTCCCATCAGAACCGATCCGGCGCGCGGTCTTTGGTGCAAGGTTGAGCAGCGCCTTGATCGCGCCCGAGGTGCGTTCCCGCGCGCGCAGTTCGAGCATCTGGCCGAGCAGCACGAGGACGGTGATCACCGCGGCCGCCTCGAAATAGACGGCAACCATGCCGTCCTCGCCGCGGAAGGCCGGCGGGAACAGCTGAGGCGCGAGCGTCGCGATGACGCTGTAGATCCAGGCGACCCCGGTCCCCATCGCGATCAGGGTGAACATGTTGAAGTTGCGGGTCTTGAGCGAGGCCCAGCCACGCTCGAAGAACGGCCAGCCCGCCCACAGCACGACGGGTGTCGCCAGCACGAACTGGATCCATACCGAGATAGACATCGGCACGAGGCGATGGATCGCGGGAAAGACATGCGCGCCCATCTCGAGGATCAGCACCGGGAGAGCCAGCACGAGGCCGACCCAGAAGCGCCGCGTGAAATCGACTAGCTCGTGGCTGGGGCCGCTGTCGGCGGTCACGGTCGCGGGTTCGAGCGCCATGCCGCAGATCGGACAGGACCCGGGATGGTCCTGGCGGATCTCGGGATGCATCGGGCAGGTCCAGATCGTGCCTTCGGGCGCCGCGACCGGCGGCGTCGGCGGGCCGAGATAGCGCTCGGGATCGGCGATGAATTTGGTCCGGCAGCCCGCGCTGCAGAAATGATAGCTTTCACCGCTATGCTCGGCGTGATGCGCCGTGGTCGCCGGGTCGACGGTCATGCCGCAGACCGGGTCCTTGACGCCGGTCGCCGCTTTAGCGGTGCCGTGGCCGCCGCAGCAACCGCCGCCATGCGCCGCTCCATGTGTCTCGTTCATCGCCTCGCTCCTTTCGACGCCTGACGATCTAGGGTCTGACACCGTGTCAGGGTCAATACGTAATCGCCTAAGTGGCCAAATCGGCGGGCCCGTTCGCTTGGCCGCCATCAGGCCGGGGAGCACGCCGTCGGCATTGGGCTGGGTATCGTCGATGCCATCGAGCCGCTGCACGGTCAGGCGGAAGGCGAGCCGCATGAGACCCGTGCTGGCGGCCATAATCGGCGATTACCAGGCGCCAATCCGGGCGCAGCATGGCAAGCATGGCGGCACGCCACCGCTTCTCCCGCGCCCACAGGCGGATCGCGCGATCATAGTCTTTCGTCGATCCAGTCCCGCGCGGCGGGGTGTACGATTGCATTGGCTTCTCCCAACGCGAGGCGTTCGAAACGATAAACTACATCGACATGGGTGGCGACAGTGTCCCCAGCCAGGCGACCAGCCCGAGAATGACGATCGCAAGACCGCCTTCGACGACGAGGCTCGCGCGCAGCAGCGCCTGCGCCCGTGGCGCGTCCTCTTCCTCGATCGCCTGCGCAAGTGCCGGGGTCAGGCGATAACGGTTGAGCGCGGCCAGGCCCAGCATGCCGGCGAAGAGCAGCAGCTTGGCGATGAGCAGCAGGCCGTAGGTCGACTGCCCGAGAGACGCGATGTTGCCCGGGCCGACGAGGAACCAGCCGTTCACCGTCCCGGTCAGGATCAGCAGGGCGACGATGATCGTGCCGACGAGGGAGAAGCCCCGCAGCGCTTCCTCGGCGAGCATGACCCGGTCCATGTCTTCAGTGGCGAGATCATCGGTTGCGAGCCTGGTAAGAACCAGCGCAAGGAATGCGGCAAGCGCGCCGACCCAGGCGCCCGCGGCGAGCAGATGGATGAGATCGGCCCCCAGTTGCAGCCAGCCCGCCTCGCCTTCGCCGGCCGCGCCATGCCCGCTCCAGGCGAGGGTCGCGAGTGCGACCGCGCCTGCCAGAGTGGAGGCGATGAAGGCAGGACGGGATTGCCGGCGATAGAAGGGGATGGAGAGCAGAAGAACGAGGAGCGCGACGAGGCGCGCCTTCAGCGCCGTTCCCATGGACGTGCCGTTGAACAGCTCTGCGACCATGGAAAGATCAGGCTGGGTGAGCGGCAGCCCGGTCATGGCCGCTGCCTGCAACGCGAACCCCAGCGCCGACAGCAGGAGGGCGAGACAGGCGAGACCGGCCACCATCGCTACCATCGGCAGATGCCGCTGTACCATCCGGCCGCCGCCGGGCGCATAGAGCGCGAACAGCGGCAGGCCGAACAACAGGCCGAGATCGACGTAGAGCGCCCAGCGGACGGCGACGAGTGCCACGTCGTTCATGGCGTCACTTGACGGTAAAGGCGAGATTGCCCTGGATGCGGTGCGTGTCGGTCGAGACGACGTGCCAGGCGACCTGATAGCTGCCCGCCATGAGCGGCTTGGCGAGCGTCAGCACGAGCGTCTTGTCGCCTTCGACGGACGTCTTGAAGCCGGTTACCGCCATGCGGTGGTTGGGCATGCCGGGCATGCCGGTCATCACGATCTCGGCGCCCGACAGCTTCGGCATCAGACCTTCACTGAAGGTGAGCGTTATACGCGACGGCGCCGAGACGCTGGCGTTCGCGGCGGGCGTCGAGGACACAAGCTTGGGATGCGCGTAGGCCGGAGCAGAAACACTCAGGCCGACGGCGGCGATAACTGCGAGAGGCGAAAAGAAACGCATTGGAACATTCTCCTGTAGATCCCATGAGACAATACGCAGCCCGAGCCCCCACCCCTCGCAATTATTCTTTTCAATCTACAGCAAGGGTTCCTGGACCATCGTGCGTATTGAAGGATGAAGACGGAGAAGCACCATGGATGAACTTGACCACCTGCTCTCGCGGTTGCGCGATGCGCCTCTCGATCCCAGGCTCGGCGGCCTGGAAAGCCGGGTCATGGCGGAAATAGCGCGCATCCGGGCCATACCAAGCCTTGGCGCTATGACGTTCGGCATCGCGGCCGCAACCGCGCTGTTCATCGGAATTGCCGGCTCGGCAGTTCCGACACGGTCTGCTGATGCCAAACCGCTATCGCCCTTCGATGCTCGGCTCGCGCTTGCGCCCTCGACGCTGCTGAGCTCGCAGTGATGCGCGACCGCCGCCGGCTCCTGCTCCTCGTCCTGGTGACCTTCGCCGCGGCGATCGCTGGCGTTGTCATTGGCCGCGTCTATGTGGTTCCAGTGCGCCCGGTCGAAAATGAGCTGCACGAGCTGCTCCATCGCGATCTGAAGCTGAATTCAGCGCAACACAGCCGACTCGAGACAATCGAGAAGAACTACGCGATCCGGCGTCAAGCGCTGGAGGCCGAATTGCGCGCCGACAATGCGCGTCTCGCGGAAGCGATCGAAGCGGAGCATGGCTATGGCCCGCAAGTCGCAACTGCGGTGGATCGCTCGCACCAGGCCATGGGCGCGCTGCAGAAAGAAACACTTGAGCATATCTTCGCGATGCGGGCCGTGCTGCGCCCGGATCAGACGGACAAATTCGACGACGCCGTGGTGAAAGCGCTGACGGCCAAATCCGAATGACCGCGTGCCTCCCCGACTGCTCGGACGGGGAGCTCGCGGCTCTGGCGCTTGGAGGCCGGCAAGCGGCCTATGGCGAGCTGGTCCGCCGGCATCAAGGTTGGGTTCACCGGCTCGTGCGCAGCCATGTCGGATCTATGGATGAGGCATTGGATGTCACCCAGGCGAGCTTCGTCGCGGCCTTTGCCGCACTCAACCGCTATGACGTAACCCGACCCTTCCAGGTCTGGATGTCCCGGATTGTCATCAACAAATGCCATGACTGGCGGCGTCGGCGAGCGGTTCGAAATTTCTTTGCCCTAGCCCTACCGCTCGGCGAGGCGGACGGCGTCGCCGACGACGCACCGCTGCCCGATCAGGCGATCGGGGCCGAACAGCCACTAGCGCAAGCAATGAAAGCGATTGCTGCCCTGCCGTCTTCCCTCAAGGACACGCTTATTTTGCGTACGATCGACGAGAAATCGGAAGCTGAAACCGCCGAAATTCTCGGGATCAGCCAGAAGGCGGTCGAAACGCGCCTCTATCGAGCTAGGGCACGCCTTTCGGAAATATTAAAGAAAGTTTGAGGGGGATGAGGCCATGCTGCGTATTCCCAATAGGTACGCCCTCTTTCTTAAAGCTGAGACAACCGAATGATTTCTGCTCTCGACCGCCGCCAGTTCCTTCGCGGCGCGGCCCTCGCCGGTGGCGGCGCCGCCTTGTCAGCCTGGCTGCCGGCCTGGGCGCAGACGATCTCGCCGGGGATGCGGCCGACGCTGCCGACCGTATCGGGCGAAGACATCACGCTGACGATCGCACGGCAGTCGATGAGCATCGACGGTCGCCAGTTCCGGGCAATCGGCGTCAACGGCACGGTCCCTGCGCCACTCATCCGGCTGCGCGAAGGCCAGCGCGTGCGGCTCAACGTCGTCAATCAGCTCGAGGAGGACAGCTCAATCCACTGGCACGGGCTGCTGGTGCCAGCCAAGCATGACGGTGTGCCAGGCGTCTCTTTCCCCGGCATCAAGCCTGGCGGCAGCTATCTCTATGATTTTCCGGTGATGCAGAGCGGCACCTACTGGTACCACAGCCATTCAGGCCTGCAGGAACAGGAAGGCCATTACGGCCCGATCATCATCGATCCCGCCGGTGCCGATCCGGTCGCCTATGACCGCGAGCATGTCATCGTGCTCGCCGATCACAGCGCGCTCTCGCCGCAGGCGATCTTCCGGCGCCTCAAGGTCAACCCCGGCCATTTCAATTTCCAGCGCCAGACCCTGGCCGGGCTCCTGTCGGGCAAGGATCAGCCGCTCAAGGACCGGCTCGACTGGGGCCAGATGCGGATGGACCCGGCCGACATCTCCGATGTGACCGGATCCACCTACACCTATCTCGTCAACGGCCATGGTCCGATGGACAACTGGACCGCGCTCTTCACCCCGGGCGAACGGGTGCGGCTGCGGGTCATCAATGCGTCGGCGATGACCACCTTCAACGTCCGCATCCCCGGCCTGCCGCTGACCATCGTCCAGGCCGACGGGCAGAATGTGGTGCCGGTCACCGTCGACGAGTTCCAGGTTGGTGTTGCCGAGACCTACGACGTCGTTGTCCGCCCAGACGATGACAAGGCCTACACCCTTGTCGGCGAGGCGATCGACCGCTCGGGCATGGCGCGTGCCACGCTCGCGCCGCGCGCCGGCATGGCCGGCGAGGTTCCCCCCTTACGCAAACGGCCGCTCGCCGACATGAAGGACATGGGCATGGACATGTCCTCGATGCCGGGCATGGAAGGCATGGACATGTCGGGCGGCGCTATGCGGGGCGTCGATCCGACGGCCGAGAAGAACGCGTCCGCGCGCCTCGCGACCGGCGCGGCGGCAGCGATGGCGACCATGGACAATAGCGCCATGGCAGGCATGGATCATTCGGGGATGGATCATTCCGCGATGAGCGGGATGGACCACGGCGCGATGGGCGCCGATGGCCAGATGGCGGGCATGGACCATGGCGGGCACGCGATGGGGTCGATGAAGATGCGAGACTTCTCGAACGCGCCGCAGGTGAAGCGCGACCCGAGCGTCCAGACCATCTCGCCGATGCCCGTCGACCGCACCGGCGAGCCCGGCCAGGGCCTCGCCGACGTCGGCCACAAGGTGCTTGTCTACAGGGACCTGATGGCGCTCGATCGCAATCCGGACGTGCGCGCGCCGAGCCGCAGCATCGACATTCACCTCACCGGCAACATGGAGCGGTTCATGTGGTCGTTCGACGGCGAAAAAATGTCGGACCATCACGAGCCGATCCCCTTCATCGAAGGCGAGCGGGTGCGCGTCAATCTCATCAACGACACGATGATGGGGCATCCGATCCATATTCACGGGCATTTTTTCGAGCTGGTGACGGGGCATGGCGATCATGCGCCACGCAAGCATACGGTAATCGTCCAGCCCGGCGGCAAGGTGACCTGGGACTTCACCGCCGACGCGGTCGGCGACTGGGCCTTCCACTGTCATCTCCTCTACCACATGCATGCCGGGATGATGCGGGTCGTGAGCGTCCGTCCGAAGGGAGACGCGTAATGACCCGCATCCTCACGCCGCTGGTGAGCGCGATCGCCCTTTTCGCTGCCGCGCCCGCCTTTGCCCAGGATCATTCAATGCACGGCATGCCCGGCATGGCGCCGCCGGGCGAGGTGCCGCCGGCGCAGGAGAAGAAGAAGGACAAGGCCGCCACCAGGCCGCGCGCTCAGAAGCCAGCGCCGGACGCCACCTCGGCGATGGACCATTCGCAGCACCAGGCCAGTCCTGCGCCGCAGGGAGATGCGGCCGGTCAGCCGCAACCCGCGTCTCCCGCGATGCCGGACATGCCGGGCATGGACCACTCCCAGCATCAGGACGGCGCGATGCCGGACATGCCCGGGATGGACCATTCGCAGCATGGCCAGACCGCCATGCCCGGCATGCAAATGACCGGCACGGCGCTTCCGGCCGGCAATGCGCCCCCGCCGCCTCCCCCCAGCGACCACTTCGCCGATCGTGATTTTCCCGGCGCCGAGATGGCGCGCTCACGCGACATCATGATGAAGGACAGCGGCGGCAACAATTTCGGGCAGGTGCTGCTCAACCTGTTCGAGTATCAAGCGCATAGCGGTCGCGATGGCTATCGCTGGGATGGCGAAGGCTTTTACGGCGGCGATATCAACCGGCTCTGGCTCAAGAGCGAGGGCGAAGGCGAGTTCGGCCGCGGCATCGACAGCGCGGAGGTGCAGGTGCTCTATAGCCGGGCCATCGACCCCTATTTCAATCTTCAGGGCGGTATCCGCCAGGACTTCGGCCGCGGGCCCGACCGCACTTACGCGACGGTCGGCGTCGAGGGCCTGGCTCCCGGCATGTTCGAAGTCGAAGGCGCGCTGTTCCTCTCGACCAAGGGCGATGTTCTGGGCCGGGTCGAGGGCTATTACGACCAGCGCATTACCCAGCGCCTGATCTTGCAGCCGCGCGCCGAGGTCAATTTCGCCGCGCAGGATATTCCGGAGAACGACATCGGTTCGGGGCTGGTCAACATAGAGCTCGGCGCGCGCCTGCGCTATGAGTTCAGCCGCCAGTTCGCACCCTATATCGGCGTCTCTTATCTGCGCAAAGCCGGCGACACGGCGCGGCTGTCGAGGCTTGCCGGCGAGGACGTCCATGCGACCAGCTTCGTCGCCGGCGTTCGCTTCTGGTTTTAGCATCAGGACGGCTGATGGCGGGGGCGAACAGGAGAGCGGGGCGTTACACTCATACCAAGGTCGGCCGGCGCCGAGCGAAGGAGATACGCCATGGACCATTCGTCCCACATGAACACCCGGAAGATGGGCGCCTATTGGAGCCTTGCCGTTCAGACCGTCATCAGCGGCGTCATCATGTATCTGGTGATGTTCGTCATGATCGACGGGCTCGACAGCTTCTACAACAACCTCAACATGCTCTACATGACGCTGATGATGGTCGCGCCGATGGTGGTGCTGATGATCGTCGCCATGCGGCACATGTTCGCGTCGAAAGCCGCCAACATCGCGCTGATCGCCGCGTCGCTGGTCGCCTTCTTCGGCAGCTTTGCGCTCATCCGCACCCAGACCACGATCGGCGACACGGCCTTTCTGCGCTCGATGATCCCGCATCATTCCGGGGCGATCCTGATGTGCCAGGAAGCAAAGCTCAGCGATCCGGAAGTCATCCGGCTTTGCGAAGCGATCAAGCGCTCGCAGCGGCAGGAAATCGACGAGATGAAGGCCATACTCGCGCGGCGCTGAGTGGCACGGTCGGGCTACGCCCGGATCCGTGCGCCCGGCCAGGCATGTGAGCCGGGACGATGGTCGACACGAGGCGCGGGCCGGACGAGATTGCCAGCGACGTAGCGCGGCTTGCGCCGCTGTTCCTGCGACAGGCTGGCGGCCACGTCCTGACGCTGCTCGATCCTGCCGGGATCGTGCTGAGCTATAATGAAGAAGGCGAGCGTGCCGAATGCTGGCCCCTCGATCGCGTCCTGGGACAGCCCCATGACCTGTTCTACCCGCCCGACGAGATTGCGGCCGGCCGCCCGTGCGCAGACCTGGCGGCCGCCCTTCACGAAGGCACGCTGGAGCGCGAAGCGTGGCGGGTCTGCGAGAACGGCGCGGAATATCTCGCGCGCCTGACGATCAGCGCCCTGTTCGAAGGCGACGCACATCGAGGCTTTGCCTGCATCAGTCGCGATGTCACCGACGAGGCGGCGGTCCGGGCGTCAATCGAGACCCGCGAGCAGCATCTCCAGTCGATCCTGGCGACCGTCCCCGATGCGATGATCATCATCGACGAGACCGGCGCCATCACGTCGTTCAGCGCGGCCGCCCAACGCCTGTTCGGCTATTCGGAAACCGAGCTCGTCGGCCGCAACGTCTCCTGCCTGATGCCCCAGCCCGATCGCGACCGGCACGACGAATATATCGCGCATTATCTCCAGACCGGCGAGCGCCGGATCATCGGCCTCGGCCGCGTCGTGGTCGGCCAGCGCCGCGACGGCTCGACCTTCCCGATGCAGCTGTCGGTTGGCGAGGCCGGTGAAGACGGGCAGCGGTTGTTCACCGGCTTCATCCGGGATCTCACCGCCAAGGAGCAGGATGAGCTCAGGCTCAAGGAACTGCAGGCAGAGCTGGTCCATGTCTCCCGGCTGAGCGCGATGGGCACGATGGCCTCGACCCTCGCGCATGAGCTCAACCAGCCGCTTGCCGCGGTCGCGCTCTATCTCGAGACGATCCGCGACATGCTCGACGAGCGGGACGACGAACCCTTCGTGTCGCTACGGTCGGTGATGGATGATGCGGCACAGGAAACGCTGCGGGCCGGCCATATCGTCCGGCGCCTGCGCGATTTCGTCGCCCGCGGCGAGGTCGACAAGAGCCTCCACGAGCTGCCGCGGGTCATCGCCGAGGCGAGCCAGCTCGCGCTGGTCGACGCCCGCGAGCGCGGCATCCGCAGCTTCTTTGCAGTCGATCCCGCCGCGACGCCGGTCCTCGTCGACAGGGTGCAGATCCAGCAGGTGCTGGTCAACCTGATGCGCAATGCCATCGAGGCGATGGCGGAGTGTCCGGTTCGCGACCTCAAGGTGGCGACCAGGTTGCGCCCTGACGGGCTGATCGAGGTGACCGTAGCGGATACCGGCCCCGGCATCGCCGACGAGGTCCGGGAGCAGCTCTTCACGGCGTTCAAGTCGACAAAGGCCGACGGCATGGGCCTCGGCCTTTCGATCTGCCGGACCATCATCGAAGCGCATGGGGGCCGTATCTGGATGGAGCGCCCCGTCCGCGGCGGCGCGCGCTTTCATTTTACCTTGATCCATGCGCGGGCGGAGGAGGAACATGGGGGATAGACGCGTCATCCATCTGGTCGACGACGAGGAGAGCATCCGCAAGGCGGCGAGCTTTGCGCTCAAGACCGCGGGCTACGACGTCGTGACCTATGCCTCGGGCGTGGAGTTTCTCAAGGAGGCGAAGTCGGCGGCCGTCGGCTGCGTCATCCTCGACGTGCGCATGCCCGAGATGGACGGTCTCGAGGTTCAGGCCGCCATGGCAGCACGCGGGGTCAATATGCCGGTCATCGTCCTGACCGGCCATGGCGACGTGTCGGTTGCGGTGCAGGCCATGAAAGGCGGCGCGGTCGACTTTCTCGAGAAGCCCTTCGAGAAAGCGGCCCTGCTCGGCGCCGTCAGCCGCGCGTTCGCGCGTCTCGACGATGTCGACTTTCGCACTCTGGAAACCTCTGAAGCCGGCGTGCGGGTCGCTGCACTGACGCCCCGGGAGCGTGAAGTGCTGGAAGGGCTGGCGAACGGCCTGCCCAATAAGACGATCGCCTATGACCTGGGCTGTTCATCGCGAACGGTCGAGGTCCATCGCGCGAGCCTGATGGCCAAGCTCGAGGTCCGCAATTTGTCCGAAGCCCTGCGGATCGCCTTTGCCGCGGGCATGGGCCGCAAGCCGAAGTGACTGCGACCTCTACGTAGCGACGGGACGAGGCGCGATATGCGATCGATGGTGCAATCGTCACACGGGTGTCCGCTTCTCGCAATGCCATCGGTCCGTTCCACTCAGCATGATGGCAGATACACCATCCTCGTCTCCGACGACGATCCCGGCGTGCGGCGTGGCCTCCAGCTGCTGCTGAGATCGCGCGGCTATGCCGTGTGGGGATATACGACCGGCCACGCGCTGTTGGCCGACCCCCGCGCGAAGGAGGCAGACTGCGTCATCCTCGACTATCGCATGCCCGACATCGACGGATTCGCGATGCTGCGTCACCTTCGCGAGATCGGATGGTCGGGACGCGCCATCATGATCTCAGGCTTTCACGACACGCTGCTGGCCTGGCGGGCCGCCGAGGCGGGCTTCGATCACGTTCTCGCAAAGCCTTTGATCGGCAGAGCTTTGCTCGATGCGTTGGACCGGCACCGCGCCGAGGTTCTGCGAAAGCATTGAGTTATGGCGGCCGGCCCCCGGCAGCCTCAGCCCGGCGCGATGTGGAAAGCCGATCTGCGCCGTCAAAGCCAGTGGCTACGTTTGAACCGGATGTAGAGCCCAATGCAGACCGCAGCGATGACGCCGAGGATGACGAAATATCCCCATTGCGTCTTCAGTTCGGGCATATTCTCGAAATTCATGCCGTAGATTCCGGCAATCGCGGTAGGCACCGCGAGGATCGCAGCCCGGGCGGCAAGCTAACGGGTGATCGCACCTTGGCGCTGCTGTTCGAGCAGGTGACTCGCCTCGAACACCGAGATCAGGATGTCGCGGATGCCGGTGATGGCGCTCTCAACCCTGAGCATGTGATCGAGCAAATCACGGAAATAGGGTTTCCTTCTCACGATCTGGCTTTTGAGCCATTCGAGCATGGAATCTTTTGCCATCATGGGCGTCGTCGTCGCTCTCGGCAGCATCGTCTACCGGGCCAGCATCCGCCGGTCATCAACGTAGGGGTCACGACGGTGGAGCGAGCGGTCGGCTCTTCAAGCCCAACGCGATCGGCTCATTTCTCGCTCACCAGTCGTGAACTAACGGCAAATTTGTCAGAATTTGAGGGTGAAAGTGATTTATGGCCCTCATTTTTGTTTCAAGCAGCGCCTGCCGAATGCATCTCTGCGATTGATGTCTTCTGCAAAAGCTTGTTGGCATCGGATGCTCGCTGATCACACCTAACCCGTAATCGTGCCTCTGGCTGACATACCCGACAAACGTATAAGCTCGCCATGCGCGGGCGTCACCAACCCAATTCCGCGTGCGATCCCAAGCGCACAAGCTGCAAGGCGTCGTCATCGGGCTTGCGGTAAATCAGCACGAGGTCGGGCTTTATGTGGCAATCGCGATGGTCGCGCCAGTCGCCGGTCAGCGCATGGTCGCGGTGGCGCGGTTCAAGCGGCTCGTCGGATGCCAGCGCCTCGATGATCGGGATCAGGTCAGCGTCCAGCGTCTTGGCGTGCTGCCCCTTCTTCTCCCGCTTGTAGTCGCGCTTGAACCGCCCGAAGCGTTCAATCGTCCGCATTGAGGTCGGCCATCAGGTCGACCACCGTGGCGAACCGCTTGCCCTTTCCCTCGCGCGCTTCCTTCATGGCCTCGATCGTCTCGGCATTGGGCACCAGCGGTTCAAACGGCAAGGCCTTGTCGCGGGCAACGCGGGTCAGCATCAGGCGCACGGCATCGGAGACGGTCAGCCCCATAGCAGCCAGCACGGTCGCGGCTTCCTCCTTCACCGCTCCGTCGATCCGGGTCTGCACAAGAGCGTTTGCGGCCATGTCGATTTCCTTTCTGCATGACGATGTAATGCAAGCGAACGCAAAGTGCAATCAGGCAAAGCCCCGGCTATCGACATGGCGACCGGGCTTCGCGTTTTTCACCTTCAATGCTGTGAGTGCCATCGGTTCGGGGCCCTGATCGGGAATGTTGGGGCCGTTCTCACACTTTCGGTGGGCAAACGGTCCCACAATCGTTCCCACATTTTGGGCCAAATTCAGGCAAATCAGGGAGACGACCGCGAACAACTTACAAGACAAATCGTTGCTTTTTCAGTGTAGGTAGGGGTAGGGACGCCATCAGCTCGCTTGACACAAGGTTCTACACTCGACAGCGGGGTCCTCTACCACCGGGCAATTCTGCAGGATGCTGCAAACCGCGCGATATCAATGGCGGGCGAAAATTCGCTGACCGGCGCTGCCGAAGGCCACCACCGTATAGGGTTGGCGGGCAGCGCCGGCCACTTCCATGCCCTCCGAACCGATCGGCATCCCCGCAACCGCAATGCCTTTGACGCCCGCAGGACGGGTCGCCAGCAAGCGCTTGACGTCGGATATCGGGACATGGCCCTCGATCATATAGCCATCGACGATCGCGCTGTGGCAAGATGCCAGCGTCCGGGGCATGCCGGCCTTGCGCTGAAGCTCGCTGCGCGACGCATCGTCACGCATGACGACCTTGCGTCCCAGCTTCGCGCGCACGGCCTGCGCCCACTTCTCGCAACATCCACATCCCGGATCCCG
>ENA-ORDG01000398-ORDG01000398.1-marine-metagenome-genome-assembly--contig:-NODE-398-length-19810-cov-2.264734_pt1 | contig 19810 bp, 27 predicted proteins | sample MGYA00248629_ERZ508524 | MGnify/ENA primary metagenome ERZ508524 (study PRJEB26194, sample SAMN05421901) | marine metagenome | isolation source: East of Rio de Janeiro, Brazil, South Atlantic Ocean...
TATCATTAAATTCAGAATAACACATATGTGTATGGATTTGCGTTTCATCTTCAACACCAGACGCACTTATCCTAAAAGCTTTTATAGCCCAATCTAAATAGGCTTGCCAAGCATCTCTTCTTAAAGGCAGTCCTTCTCGAATAGCAGGCTCATCAATTTGAATAATTTTTATTCCAGCTTTTTCTAAATCCTGAACTTCCTTCCGGATAGCCAATGCAATCTGGTTTGTTGTCTTTTCTCTCGACTGATCGTTCCTTACAAATGACCATTGTAAAATTGTAACAGGACCAGTTAGCATTCCCTTAACAATTCTTTTTGTTAAAGATTGAGCAAACTTTGACCAGAAAACAGTCATTGGTTTTGTACGAGTAATATCACCAAATATAATTGGTGGTTTTACACATCTAGATCCATAACTTTGTACCCATCCAAACTTTGTAAAAATAAATCCATTAAGTTGTTCCCCAAAATACTCAACCATATCATTTCTTTCAAATTCTCCGTGAACAACAACATCAATATCAATATCTTCTTGAAACTTAATTGCTTTTTTTGTTTCATTTTTTAAAAATTTTTCATAATTTTTCTTACTAATTTCTTTTTTTTTAAATTTTAATCTAGATTTTCTAACTTCATTAGTTTGAGGGAAAGATCCAATAGTTGTAGTAGGAAATAAAGGTAAATTAAGTTTATCTTGAACTATTTTTCTTAAAAAATATGAATTATTTCTATGTAAAATTTTTGATGAAATAGATTTTATTCTTTTTTTCACATTTTTATTATGTATGAAATTTGATGTTTCCCTTTTTTTAATTGAAATCTTATTATTAATCAAATATTTGCTTTTTTTTAGTAAATTTGAATTAAAATATCTCTGTAAAAATACTATTTCTTTTAATTTTTGATCTGCAAAAGATAGCCAATCTTTAATTTTTATATTAATAACCTCTTCTTTATTTAAATCCACTGGACTATGAAGAAGCGAGCATGATGAGGCGATAATTAATTTATCACTTCTCACTTTTCTTTTTATTTTTTTAATTATTTCTATAGATTTTGATAGATTGTTTTTCCAAATATTTCTTCCATTAATTAGTCCGGCCGAAAAAAATTTTGTTTTAGGAAAATTTTGTAGAATTTTACTTAAATCTTTATTTTTCATATTTACCAAATCAAAATGTATTCCAGAAACATTAATTTTTTTTAAAAGATTATAATTTGGATATGCTGATGAAAAATAAGATGTTAATAAAATTTTTGGTGAATTTTTACTTAATAAATTGTAAGTTGAAAGAAATTTCTCTTTAAATTTTTTTTCTAAATCTAATGATACTATTGGTTCATCCACTTGTATCCATTCTGCGCCATGATCTTTAAGTGATTTAAAAATTTGCCTATAAATTGGAATTAATTTGCTTAGTAAATTTAATTTATTAAATTTATTTGAAGTAGATTTACCTAAATATAAAAAAGATAATGGACCTAATATTACTGGTCTTGTTATAATGCCAAAACTTTTAGCTTCTAAGAATTCATCAATAATTTTTGAAGAAATTAATTTAAATTTTTGGTTTGGTTTAAATTCAGGAACAATATAATGATAGTTTGTATCAAACCATTTAGTCATTTCCATTGCTTTAATGTCTATTTTTCCATCTTGAAAGCCTCTAGCCATTGCAAAATAAAGCTCTAAATTTGTTTTTTTATTTCTTAACTTCTTAAATCTTTCTGGTATTGCATTTAAAGTTAAACACATATCTAGGACATGATCATATAAAGAAAAATCATTCGAAGGTATGAAGTGTATTCCAGCTTTTCTTTGATTTATCCAGTTATTTTTTTTTATATTTGAAGTATTTTCTAATAGATTATTTTCATTTATTTTTTTTTTCCAAAAAGACTCAAGCAACCATTTTAATTCTCTGTTGAATCCAATTCTTGGGTATCCTAAATTTGAACTTAATATCATAAAAATATTTTATAAAAGATATATAGTGCCAAGTCCTAAAAATGTAAAGAAGCCAAAAATATCTGTAATTGTTGTTAATAAAACAGTAGATGCTATTGCTGGATCTACTCCTGTTTTATCTAAAATTAATGGGATTAAGATTCCTGATAAACACGCAATAACTAAATTAAGTATCATTGCAGCTGCAATAACAAAACCTAACAGTGGCATTTCAAACCAATACGAAGCTATTGTTCCAATTATTACAGCAAATATTAAACCGTTAATGGCCCCAACTACAAACTCTTTTCCTATGACACGTAATGCATTTGCTCTTGTAATTTCTCTTAAAGCTAATGCTCTAACAGCAACTGTTAATGTTTGTGTGCCTGCATTTCCTCCCATAGATGCAACTATAGGCATTAATATAGCAAGAGCTACAATTTGTCTTAAAGATGACTCAAAAATGGCAATGACAAATGATGCGGCTATGGCTGTGAATAAATTTATGAGTAACCAAGTAAATCTAGATTTTATTGTTTGTAATACTGCGCTATAAATGTGACCGGATTGAACTCCGCTTAATCTTAATAAATCCTCTTCTGCCTCTTCTTCAATAATATCAATAATATCATCTGAATTTATTTGACCAACTATTTTACCAGACTTATCTACAACTGGCGCTGATATTAAATTATTTTGTTTAAATCCAAGGGCTATTTCTTCTTGATCAGTATCTATAGGAATAGTTTTAAATTGTGTATTCATAATGTCCCTAACTGTTGTGTTGGTACTAGATCTTACTAATGTATTTAAATTTAAAGTGCCAACAGGTTTTTTTTTACTATCTAAAATATAAACTTCGAATATATCATCAGGTAGTAACTCTTTTTTTTGACGCAGAAATTTTAATGTTTTTCCTATTGTCCAAGATGCGGAAACAGAAACAACGTTTGTAGACATTATACGACCAGCAGTATCTTCTGGAAATTTTAAACCTTTTTTTACTAGTTCTCTTTGACTTTTTTTTGGAAGTAATTTTAAGTATTGTCCTCTCTTATCCTCATCTACTTCTTCTAACACAACAATTAAATCATCTGTGTCTAGTTTTGAAACAACATTTAGAAAAGTATGTTCACCAACAACTGAAATTATCTCTTTTCTTATATCTTTGTCTAATTCTAAAATAATTTCAGGCACAATAGAGGAACCTAAAAAAAATATCAATTTCTTTCTATCACTTGCATCTAGTTGTTCGATGATGTTGGCAATTTCACCAGAACTTAAATCAGATAATAAACTTTGTGTTTTATCAACTAAATTCAGGTTTATTGAATCCATCAAAGCATTAATGAACTTCGGAGGAACTGGTGCAATTTCTTTTTTTAATTTATTGTAATCAGTTCTTTTATTAAATATTTTTCTTAAAAATTTTAACATTATTAAAAATTAAAAAATTAATCATAAATATTGTTTTTAAATAGTTGTTTTTCAATAAAAACTTTTGGTGCGGCCGAGAAGACTTGAACTTCCACAGGATTGCTCCTACAGCGCCCTCAACGCTGCGCGTCTACCAATTCCGCCACGGCCGCATTTTATTGAAAATAAAAAAATTACCGAAATTTATAAAATTGTTTAGAAGATAAAGATAAATCTATATTGTTTCAAGAATTTTTATACCTTTTATATTTTTATCAACCAATGTTAACTTGCCAATAAAATTTACTATAACATCTTCAACCTTTGCTAATGGTGGCCCAGATCTACATTTTTCTAGCATTCCATCTATATTATTTTTTTCACCTATAATTTCTGCTTCAACCCTATTACTAGTTCTATTTCTAACCCAACCATTTAATTTTCTTTTTTCCCCTTCTTTTTGGAACCACCAACGAAATGACACACCTTGAACACTACCAGTTATAAAAATATGAACAATTTTAATAGGATTTTTATTATTCATCAAATTCAATTAATATTTGATCGGCTTCTACCGTATCATTAGATTTTACATTTATTTTTTTTATTTTTGCATCTTTGGTAGCTGTTATTAAATTTTCCATTTTCATTGCCTCAAGTATTAATAAATTTTCTCCTGACTTTATTTTCTGTCCATCCTTAACATTTATAGAAACAATTTTTCCAGGCATAGGTGCTAATAGATACTTTGATAAGTCTTCTACTTCTTCCTCTAACATATATTTTTCAAATTTTGAAGTATTCTTATCAAAAAAACTAAAATCAACAGAATAATCTAAATATGTTATAGAAAAGTGATTTTTAAATTTATCAAATTGTAATAAATATTTTTTTTTATTTATTAGAACTTCAATTAAATTTTCATTTACTTTCCAAAAGCTTTTTATTTTAAATGAAGCATTTTTATAAATAATTTTGATTGAATTTTTTTCCCCCTCTTTAATTTGAATGGAATATTTTTTTTTGTTTAAAGTTAAAACGTAAGAATTTTTTTTTTCATCGATAATATTATAATTTTCTTTTTTTAATGACATATATCCAATATATGAAGCAACAGGAATAAATATTTTTTTTAATAATTTATTGGATGGATTGGAATAATTATAACCATCTTTATATTCTTCATCTAGAAGCTCTGTGTGAATATCACCTTTACAAAATTTCTCAGACTTAAAGATAGAAATTAAAAACTTAATATTATTATTAAATCCTCTTAAATAATAAGAATTCAAAGCTTTAATAATGGTATTAATACATTGCTTTCTATTTTTTTCTTTAACTATTAACTTAGCAAGCATAGGGTCATAATTAATGCTAACATCTGATCCATCAATAATACCAGAATCTAAACGTACATTTTTTTCACTTTTAGGTTCCATATACTTTTTTACTCTTCCAACAGATGGTAAAAAATTTCTAATTGGATCTTCTGCATAAATTCTTGCTTCCATCGACCAGCCATTTATTTTTACATCTTCTTGTCTAATTTTTAATTCTTTTCCGTCAGCAATTTTTATCATCTGCTCAACCAAATCAATTCCTGTAATTTCTTCAGTTACAGGGTGTTCGACCTGCAGTCTTGTGTTCATTTCTAAGAAATAAAAATTATTTTTTTGATCAACTATAAATTCTACTGTTCCTACAGATTGATAGCTCACTTCTTTAGCCAAAGCTTTTGCTTGTTCTCCCATTTCATTTCTTAATTTGATAGAAATAACTGAACTAGGTGCCTCTTCGATTATTTTTTGATGTCTTCTTTGTATAGAACATTCCCTTTCACCTAAATGAATTACATTGCCAAATTGATCTGCTAAAACTTGTATTTCAATATGTCTTGGTTTTTCAATATATTTTTCTATAAATACTCTAGCATCCCCAAAACTTGTTTTTGCTTCGCTTGATGCTAATTGAAATGCATCTTTTATTTCTTTTTTATTTTTTACAATTCTCATTCCTTTGCCTCCACCACCAGCAGAAGCTTTTATCATTAATGGAAAGCCAACATCTTCAGCAACGCTTAATGCATGAGCATCATCTTTAATTACTTCATTAAAACCAGGTATAGTATTAACCCTTGCCTTAATAGCTAAATTTTTAGACTGGATTTTATCACCCATAATTTTAATAGCTTCAATATTAGGGCCAATAAATTTTATTTTTGTTTTTGATAACTTTTGAACAAAATTTGAATTTTCAGATAAAAAACCATATCCTGGATGTATGGCATCAGAGTTAGTTTTTTTTGTTGCATCTATTATTTTTTTTATAGAAAGATAGCTCTCAGAAGAAGGGGGTGGTCCAATTAAAATAGATTCATCAGCTTCTAATACATGTTTAGAATATTCATCTGCTTCGGAATAAACTGCAACAGTTTTAATTCCCATCTTTTTAGCAGTTTTAATTACTCTGCATGCAATCTCCCCCCTATTTGCAATGAGAATTTTTTTTATCATTATATTTTAAAGGGGAATGTTATTATGTTTTTTTGGTGGGTTTTTTAAAAACTTATTTTTTAACATTTTTAATGCTTTGCAAATTCTAGCTCTTGTTCCAGCTGGTCTAATTATATCATCTATAAAACCTCTGGCTCCAGCAATAAACGGATTTGCAAATTTTTCTCTGTATTCTTCAGTTCTTTGATCAATTTTTTTCTTATTTTTTAAATCATCACGAAAAATTATCTCAACTGCTCCTTTTGGCCCCATAACTGCAATTTCTGCAGTAGGCCATGCATAGTTTACATCTCCTCCTAAATGCTTGGAACTCATAACATCATAAGCACCTCCGTAAGCTTTTCTTGTAATTATAGTTATTTTAGGAACTGTAGCTTCTGTATATGCAAATAGTAATTTAGAGCCATGCTTTATAATTCCACCATATTCTTGTTTCGTACCTGGTAAAAAACCTGGTACATCTACAAAAGTAATTATAGGAAAATTAAAACAATCACAAAATCTTACAAATCTTGCAGCCTTTCTTGAAGAGTCAATATCTAAACATCCAGCTAAAACTAATGGTTGATTGGCAACTATACCTATTGGCTGTCCATCCATACGAGCAAAACCAGTAATTATATTTTTTGCATAATTTTCTTGGATCTCAAAAAAATCTTCATCATCTATAATTTTATTAATAACTTCTTTCATATCATAAGGTTTGTTAGAATTTCTAGGCACTATCGTATTTAAAGTTGTTTCAGTTCTACTAGGTTTATCATTTGTTTTAATCAAAGGAGGTTTCTCTCTAAAAGATGAGGGAATAAAATCAAACAATCTTCTTATTTCTTTTAATGCGATAATGTCATTTTTAAAAGAACCATCAGCAACACTTGATTTTGTTGTATGAGTAGAAGCACCGCCTAATTCTTCATGAGTAACATCTTCATGAGTAACTGTCTTGACTACTTCTGGGCCAGTTACAAACATGTAAGAAGTTTTGTTAACCATAAAAATAAAATCTGTCATAGCCGGAGAGTAAACAGCTCCTCCTGCACATGGACCCATAATTACAGATATTTGTGGAATTACTCCAGATGCTAAAACATTTTGTTCAAAAACTTTTGCATATGCTGCAAGTGAATCAACACCTTCTTGTATTCTTGCGCCACCTGAATCATTTAAACCAATTACAGGTGCGCCAACCTGCATTGCTTTTTCCATAATTTTTACAATTTTGTTAGCATGTGCTTCAGATAAAGAACCTCCAAAAACTGTAAAGTCCTGACTGAAAACAAAAACTTGTCTTCCATTAATAAGTCCGTGCCCAGTTACAACACCATCACCTGGAACTTTATTTTTTTCCATTCCAAAATCAGTGGATCTGTGTTCTACAAACATGTCCCACTCTTCAAATGAATCTTTATCTAATAAAAGATCAATTCTTTCTCGTGCTGTTAATTTACCTTTTTTATGTTGGGCATCTATACGATTTTTTCCACCGCCTTCTAGGGCTTTTCTTCTTTTTTCTTCTAATAATCTGATTATGTCTTTCATAAGAAAAATAAAATAAAGAGTTTACTTAAGTATGTTTTCAAATAATTCTACTAATTTTTCAATTCTTTTGCACCTTTTAAAATATTTGAAATAACAAATTTATTTATAAAAGTTTCATTAATGGGAATTTTATATAAATAACAAAATTTTCTTATATGATCAGGTAATGGTGCTGTGAATTCTTCCTTAATTCCATCTTTTTTGATTATCTTAAGTTTATAAGCATGTAAAAAAAGTTTATTAGAATCAATATTTTTATTTTGTTCTAATTTTTTAAAGTATTTTTTATCGCCGAGTATTGGACAACCTAATTCAAAACAATGTTCTCTAATTTGTCTTTTTCTTCCAGTTTCAGGTTTTAAAAGAACAAATGAAAATCTTTTTTTTATTTTTTTTAAGACAATATACTTTGTTACTGCATCTTTATTTTTTTTATCCTTAATTTTTCTTATAATTATCCCATTCGTTTTTTTTGGAATCCCATTTAAAATAGCTAAATAAAATTTTTCTATATTTTTATCTTTAAATTTTTTTGATAAATACACACTTGATTTATATGTTCTAGCAATTATTAATAGGCCACTTGTTTCCTTATCAATTCTATGAACTATTCTCGGACTTTCTTTTAAATTAAATTTTAATTCATCTTTTATATCGTCAATACTTAATGATGTTTGTGTACCACCATGAACAGCAATACCTGGTGGTTTATTAATTATAATTTTTTCTTGATCTTTATATAAAATATGACTGATTATTTTCTTTTTAAGATTTTTTAAATCATTTAAATTTTTTTTTATTTTTTTTTTTTTTTCAAATTTAATATTAGGTATTTCAACAAGATCTCCTTCTTTAATTTTATAGGAAAGTTTTACTTTTTTTTCATTTAATGTTATTTTTCCTTTTCTACATAGTTTCTCTAATAAATTTTGAGGAACTCTTAGAAATTTTCTTTTAATCCATTTATCTAATCGTTGCCCTGACTCAGATAAATCAATTTGGAATTTCAATTTATTGTTTTTTTGGACTTGGTAATTTAGACTCTTTAAACAAAACGTGCTTTTTAGCTACTGGATCAAATTTTTTAACTTCTAATTTTGTTTTCTTCTCGCCTTTTGTTCCTCTTTTAATAATATAAAAATAGCCAGTGCCTGCTGTACTTAGCAATCTTTTAATTTCAAATGTTTTTGCCATTTATTTGTCCTTTTTTTTTATTTAACTTTTTAGAAATTTCTTGGTTTTTCAATTTTTTTATCTAATTTCTTTGCAATTTCTTCATTTTCTTTTAATTCACTTTCTGAAACTTTTTGGTCAATATTTTGTCCTTGATTTTGTTGAGAACTATCAATACTTTTTTCATCTGATTTAGTTTCATCATCATGGCTTTTTTTTTGTACTGGTCCAGAATCTAAACCTTTTACTTTTTCGTCTCTATCTACTAACTCAATAACTGCTAAAGGTGCCATATCTCCATATCTAAAACCATTTTTAAGTATTCTAACATATCCCCCTTTTCTAGTTTCGTATCTTTTTACAATATTTGTAAAAAGTTTTTCGATAATTTTTTTATTTTTTAGAATTGAAAAAGCTTTTTTTCTAGAAGCTAAACTTCCCTTTTTTGCAAGTGTAATTACTTTCTCTACAAAGGGTCTTAAATTTTTTGCTTTTGCTAATGTTGTATTAATTTGTTCATGTTTAATTAAAGATAATGTCATATTATTAAGTAACGCTTTTCTATGTGAACTAGTTCTATTAAGTTTATATTTTAAAACTCGATGTCTCATTATTTTATAAATTATCGTCTAGATTTTTAGATAATTCCTCTATATTCTCCGGAGGCCAATCTGTAATATCCATACCTAAATTTAAACCCATTTGCATTAAAACTTCTCTAATTTCATTTAACGATTTTCTTCCAAAATTTGGAGTTCTTAACATATCGTTTTCTGATTTTTGTACTAAATCACCTATGTATACAATATTATCATTTCGTAAACAATTTGCAGATCTAACAGATAATTCTAATTCATCAACTTTACGTAGTAAGTTCCTGTTAAATTTAATTTCTGACTCTTCTTCCTTGGTTTTATCATCAATCTCTGGCTCTTCAAAATTAATAAAATATTGTAATTGTTCTTGCAAAATTCTTGCAGACATAGCAATTGCATCATCTGGCGCCATTGCTCCATTTGTTTCAACATTTAAAGTAAGTTTGTCATAATCAGTTACTTGACCAACTCTAGAATTTTCAATATTGTAAGATACTTTTCTTACAGGAGAAAAAATAGAGTCAACAAAGATAAGCCCTATTTCTTTATCTTCTTTTTTTTGCTGTTCAGCTGTAACATAACCTTTGCCGTTTTGTACAGTAAATTCGATATTTATTTTTGCTGATTTTTCAAGATGGCATAAAACTAAATCTTTATTGATAATTTCAATTTCACTTCCAGCTTCAATTTGTGAAGCCTTTATTTCACCCGGTCCAGAAGTTTTTAACACCATTTTTTTTGGCTGATCACTATTTAATTTTAGTGCTAATAATTTAATATTTAAAATAAATTCAGTAACATCTTCTATCATTCCTGATATAGATGAAAATTCATGCAAAATGCCGTCTATTTGTACTGATGTAACAGCAGCTCCTTGAAGAGAAGATAATAAAATCCTTCTTAAAGCATTTCCAATTGTTAGACCAAAACCCCTTTCTAAAGGCTCTATAACAACTGATCCAGAAGTTTTTTGCTCTTCTTTATTCACGTCTATTTTTATTGGCTTTATTAATTCTGTCCAGTTTTTGTAAGCAAATGGTTCAGGTTTTTTTAAATCTTTATTAACTTCTTCTTTTTTATTCATATTTATTTTATCCTTTCATTTATAAAATTAAACTCTTCTTCTTTTAGGTGGTCGGCAACCGTTATGTGGCAAAGGTGTAACATCTTTTATAAAAGTTATAGTAAAACCAATTGCTTGTAGCGCTCTTATAGCAGATTCTCTTCCTGCGCCTGGTCCCTTAATATATATTTCTAAAGTTTTAACGCCATGATATTTAGCTTTCTCACCTGCATCTGAAGCAGCAATTTGAGCAGCGTAAGGAGTTGATTTTCTAGAACCTTTAAAACCTTTTACTCCAGATGAAGACCAGGCTAATGTGTTACCTGTGGCATCAGTTATATTGATTACCGTATTATTAAAAGTAGCATTAACATGAGCAATAGCATTTGGAACGCTTTTTTTTACTTTCTTTTTAAGAAACCTTTTTTTTGGCTTTAATTTAGACTTTTCATCTTGTTGTTCATCAGTTTTTAATTTTTCTTTTGTTTTTAGTTTTTCTTTTTTTTCCTCAACCATAATTTATTATGCAGTTACTTTCTTTCTATTAGCAATTGCGACTCCTTTTCCTTTACGAGTTCTAGCATTTGTATGAGTTCTTTGTCCTCTAACAGGAAGTTTTTTTCTATGTCTAAGACCTCTATATGTTCCTAAGTCAGTTAATCTTTTTATATTAAGTGAAGCTTCGCTTCTTAAATCACCTTCTACTTTATACTTATTCTCTATGTATTCCCTTATTTTTAAAACCTCATCATCTGCTAATTTATTTACTCTTTTATCATCTGATATACCAACAACTTTACATATTTCATTAGCTGTTGTAGGGCCTATTCCATATATATATGTTAGAGCTACTTTAACACGTTTATTAGTCGGTAAATTTACACCAGAAATCCTAGCCAATTGAATACCTTAAAAAATAAAAAGGAGTATACTAATAAACAATATTAAGTCAATAAAAACTAACACTTTAATAAATTTAATTAATTTCATCCAAAGATTTATTCATATCATTACTAACATCTTCAATAGATTGCGTTCCATTTAATGTTTTTAAAATATTTTGTTTTTTATACAAATCTATTAACGGAGTTGTTTCTTGCAAGTAAACATCTATTCTTGATTTTAAAACTTCAATACTATCATCTTCTCTATTTTCTTCTTCTTGCCTTTTTTTTATTCTTTTTATTATTTCATCTTTTTCAATTTGAAGATGAAGCACGAGATCAATTTTTTTTTCTTTTTTTTCTAATAATCTTTCGAATAAATTTGCTTGGTCCATATTTCTAGGAAAACCATCAAATAATATTCCTTTATTTTCCGAAGATTCTTCAAAAATAATTTTTTCAACTATAGATAAAATTATATCATTACTTACTAATTTACCAGCATTTATTATAGACTCTATTTTATGCCCAATACTTGATTTTTGTTTTACTTCATTTCTTAAAATGTCACCTGTTGAGAAGTGAAATAATTTTTTAGATTGGCAAATTTTTTTTGCCTGTGTGCCTTTACCAGCTCCAGGCGGTCCTAATAGAACTATTATCATTTCTACAAACTGCCTTTAAAGTCAGTTTTTTTTAATAAATCTTTGTACTGGTGTGCAAATAGATGTGATTGAATTTGACCGATAGTATCCATCATAACAACAACAACAATAAGTAAACTTGTTCCACCAAAATAAAAAGGTACTGAAAACTTAGATATTAACACTTCAGGTATTATACAAACCATTCCTAAATACAAAGCTCCTACAAGAGTTAATCTTGTCAAAACATAATCAAAATATTGTGCAGTATTTTCTCCAGGTCTTATTCCAGGAACAAATCCACCATTTTTTTTTAAATTATCTGCAGTTTCCTGTGGATTGAAAACTATAGATGTATAAAAGAAACAGAAAAAAATTATTAATGAAAGATATAAAATTAAATATAAAGGTTTTCCATGAGCAAGGTAGGTACTTAAAGTATTTATAAAACCTGGACCACTACCACCAGTTAATCCACTTAAAGTTAATGGTAAAAGAAGAACAGAGGATGCAAAAATTGCAGGAATCACGCCTGACATGTTCAACTTAAGTGGCATGTGGCTACCTTCTCCTCCATACATTTTATTCCCTATTTGCCTTTTTGGATATTGAACAAAAATCCTTCTCTGGGCCCTTTCCATAAAGACTATAAATACAAAAATTAAAACTATAAAAAAAATTAATGCTATTATAAAAAATGGTGACAAAGCTCCAGTTCTAACTAATTCAAATGTACCAGCAATAGCTGACGGTAAATTTGCGACAATACCTGCAAATATAATTAAAGAGATTCCGTTTCCAATGCCTCGTTGTGTTATTTGTTCACCTAACCAAAGCAAAAAGATTGTTCCCCCAATTATAGTAATAACTGTACTAAGTCTAAAAAAAAGGCCAGGTTCTATAACTGCTGAACCTAATGCACCTCCCATATTTTCAAGCCCGACGGACAACCCGTAACCTTGAAAAGTTGCTAATAAAACAGTGCCGTACCTTGTATATTGATTAATTTTTTGTCTTCCTAATTCCCCTCCTTCTTTTTTTAATTGAGAAAGTGTAGGGTTAGCATGAGTTAATAATGACATTATAATAGAAGCAGAAATATATGGCATAACACCAAGTGCAAATATACTCATTCTCTTAACTGCTCCACCTACAAACATATCAAACATTCCAAGTAAGCCTCCTGAATTTTGAGCAAAAATTTCTGTAAATACTTCTGAATTAATACCTGGAATTGGTATAAAAGTTCCAAGTCTAAAAACTATCAATGCTAACACAACAAATAAAATCTTTTGTTGAAGCTCTTTAGCTTTGCTAAATGCACCCATACTTCCTTGGGTATTCGTATAATCTGAAGAAGACATTATTTTTTTATTTTATCTTTATTTTTTTTTTTAATAGGATCTTTTTCTAAATTATTATCTTTTTCTAAATTATTATTTTTTTTTTTTTTATTATTAATAGCTTTAACAATATTTACTTTTCCACCAATTTTTTCTATTTTTTTTATTGCATTTTTACTTGCCTTTTGTACTTGAATAATAATTTTAGATTTAATATCGCCTCTTCCTAGTATTTTTATACCCTCCAGTTTTTTTTTTATAATTTTTTTCTTCAACAAAAGTTCTTGGGTAATTTTTTCCTTAGTCTCTATTTTTTTTTTATCTATTAAATTCTGTATTTGCATTAAGTTAATAGAATTAAAATTCTTTTTAAAAATACTTGTGAATCCTCTTTTTGGTAGTCTTCTGTATAAAGGCATTTGACCACCTTCAAAACCCTGAAGTGAAACTCCTGATCTTGATTTTTGACCCTTATGTCCTCTTCCTGAAGTTTTTCCAGTTCCAGAACCTATGCCTCTACCTACCCTTTTTTTTGATATTTTTTTTTTTCTCAAATTAATTAACGTATTAAGCATTTATTCAATCTTTCTCAAACTTTACTAGATGGTTTATTTTTTTAATCAAACCTTCGGTAGATTTATTAATAATAATCAATCTTGAATTTCCAATTTTTTTTAAACCTAAAGCAAGTAAATTCATTTTTTGGTTCTTATTTCTTCCAATAGTACTTTTAATTTGAGTAACTTTAACAGTTTTATTCTTTGTTGTTTTGCTTTTCATTTGCTTTCTTTTTAAAATATAAATCAGTAACTTTTTTTCCACGTCTTTCAGCAATTTTTTTAATATCCTCTAATTGTTCTAATGCATTAAAAGTTGCTCTTACCATATTATGTGGGTTAGTAGTTCCAAGTGATTTGGCAACAACGTCTTGTACACCTAATGCTTCAAAAACTGATCTTATAGGACCGCCTGCGATAATACCAGTTCCTGGAGGTGCTGATCTAAGCAAAACATTTCCAGCCCCATGTTTACCTTGAACATCATAAAAAAAAGTTCTATTTTTTTTTAGTGGAAAATATTTCATATTTTTTTTAGCTTTATCAATTGCTTTTTTTATTGATTCAGGAAATTCTTTAGCTTTTCCATTTCCAAAACCTACTTTTCCTTTTCCATTTCCAACAACAACTAGAGCTGCGGTACCAAATCTACGTCCACCTTTTACAACTTTGGAAACTCTATTTACAAATACAACTTTTTCAATTAAATTATCAATATTATCTTTTTGATTTTTTTTTATATCAACTTCCATATTTAAAAATCCAATCCCGTTTTTCTTGCGCTATCTGCAAAAGCTTTTATTCTTCCATGATAAAGATATCTTCCTCTGTCAAAAATAACTTTTTTGATACCTTTTTGTTTTGCTTTTTCTGCTATAATTTTTCCAATCTTACTTGCTGCTTCTCTATTTCCTGTATTCTTAAATTTAGATTTAATACTTTTATCTAATGTTGATGATGAAAGTATTGTTGTTCCTTTATTATCATCTATTATTTGGGCATATATATTATTCAAAGATCTAAATATAGATAATCTATAACGACCATTAGCAGCTTTTTTTATTTTTTCTCTTACTCGCTTTTGTCTTAATAAATTCTTATTTTGTACACTCATTTTTTCTATTTCTTCTTTCCTTCTTTTCTATGTATATATTCATCATCGTACCTTATTCCTTTTCCCTTATAAGGCTCTGGTTTTCTATAAGATCTTATATCAGCAGCAACTTGTCCTACTTGAGCTTTATTTGCACCAGATACTTCAATAGTATTTGGGTCTTGACACTTAATATTTATGCCTTCTGGTATTTGATAATCTATATCGTGGCTATATCCAGCACTAATTTTTAAAATTTTTCCTTGCAAAATTGCTTTATATCCTGTTCCAACTAGTTTTAGTGTTTTTTTAAAATCATTTGTACATCCTAAAATAATACTATTTAACACACTTCTAGTTGTTCCCCAAATCATTTTAGTTTTTTTATTTAATTCCTTTGGTTTTATTAATATTTGTTTATTTTCAATTGAAACAATAAGATCTTTAGAAAATTTAAATTGTTTTTCCCCAGATTTATCTTTTACAATAATATTTGTTTCATTCAAAGTGACGTCAATACCATCTGGTATTTCTATTGGCATATTTCCTGTTCTAGACATATAAAAAAAAAATACTAAATAAAATTTAAAAAACCTGACATAAAATTTCACCACTTAGGTTAGAAATTCTTGCCTTTTTATCAGTCATGACTCCTTTTGAGGTTGAAACAATTGTTACACCATATCCTTTAAAATAAGATGGTAGATCTTTAAGTTTTGAATAAACTCTACGTCCAGGTTTCGAAATTCTAGAAATTAATTTTATAGAAGAATTTCCATTAATATAAGATAAAATAATTTTTATTTCTTTTATTCCTTTTTGTATTTTATTTTCTTTGAATGATGTGATGTACCCCTCTTCCTGTAAGACTTTTAAGACGTTCAATTTTAATTTTGATGATGGAGTACAAACAAATTCTTTTGATAATGAAAGTCCGTTTCTAATTGTTGTTAACATATCTGATATTGTATCTGTAACTACCATATTTTTTTTACCAACTTGATTTAGTTATTCCAGGTAACTTTCCACTATTAGCTAATTCTCTAAAAGCGATCCTTGATAATTTAAACTTCCTATAATTTCCTCTTGCGCGACCAGTAATAATACATCTATTTCTCACACGGCAAGGCGCACTATTTCTTGGCAATTTCGATAATTTAGTTATAGCATCAATTCTTTCTTCAGAATTTGTTTTTTTATTTTTTATAATTTTTTTTAAAGTAAGTCTTTTTTTACTATATTTTCTTACTAATCTTTCTCTTTTTAAATTACGCTGTATTAGACTTGATCTTGCCATAATGCTATTTATTTAAAGGAAAATTAAAAGCTTTTAATAAAGATTTAGCTTCGTTATTTTTCTTTGTTGATGTTACAATAGTTATATCCATACCCTTTACTTTATCTATTTTATCGAAATCAATCTCAGGAAAAATAATATGTTCTTTGATACCAAAAGTATAATTTCCAAGCCCATCAAAATTTTTTTCAGATAAACCAGAAAAGTCTTTAGTTCTTGGTAAAGCAATATTTATTAATCTATCAATGAATTCGTACATTCTTTTTCTTCTTAAAGTAACTTTACATCCAATTGGCATATTTTTTTTTGTTTTAAAATTTGCTATTGCTTTTTTTGTTTTAGTAATAATTGGCATTTGACCAGAAATTTTTTTTAATTCTTCAATAGTTGCCTTTAATTTTTTTTTGTCACTAGCATCTATTCCTAAACCGATATTTATCACAATTTTTTTTAATTCAGGAACAGAAAAAATATTCTTTAGACCAAGTTCTTTCATTAAGTTTGGTTTAATTTTTTTTATATATTCTTCATATAATCTAGCCATTTTGAATTATTTCTCCTGTTTTTTTTTCAAATCTAATTTTTTTATTTTTTTCAAGTTTATAACCAATTTTTGTCTTTTTACCATCCTTTATAGAAATAAATGCCAGATTTGAAAGTTGTATGGATAATTCTTTTTCAATAATTCCTCCACCACTTTGTTTAGAAGGTTTTTGATGTTTTTTTACAATATTAACACCTTTAACAATTGCTCTATTTTTCTTTGGGATAATTGATAATATTGATCCTGATTTACCTTTATCCTTACCTGTTATTACTAAAACATTATCTCCTTTTTTTAATTTTATTTTTACCTTAATCATTTTTTATAAAACCTCAGGAGCTAGTGAAATAATTTTAGTAAATTTTTTTAATCTTAATTCTCTAGTAACTGGCCCAAAAATTCTTGTTCCGATTGGTTCACCTTCCTTAGTTAATAGAACTGCCGAATTCTTATCAAATCTTATTGTAGAACCATCCTGTCTAGAAACTCCTTTTTTAGTCCTCACTACTACAGCTCTGGTAACCTCACCTTTTTTTACTTTTCCATTAGGTATAGCTTCCTTTACTGAAATAACTATTACGTCTCCAATGCTAGCGCTTCTTCTTTTTGAACCTCCTAACACTTTTATACACTGAACCAATTTTGCTCCAGAATTATCAGCAACATTTAATTTTGTTTCTGCAATAATCATTTTTTTACCTTTGCTACCTTTTTTGCATCAAATAATATAAATCTTTTTGTTTTTGAAATAGGTCTAGATTCAATAATTTGTACTCTATCTCCTATTTTAGCTTCATTGTTTTCATCATGAACTGCAAACTTTTTATTTTTTTTTAAAATTTTTTTATATTTTTTGTGCATATATGTTGATTCCACATCAACAATAATAGTTTTGTCACATTTATTTTTTATAACTTTACCCTTCAATATTCTTTTCGGCATCTTTATCTCCTAAAAATTCTTCATTTAACTTTGTTTTTATTCTAGCAATATCTTTTTTGACCTGATCTATTCTTCCTGCTTTATCTAGTTGACCATTTTTTTTTTGAAATCTCAGATTATAACTCTCCTTTTTCAAATTTTTTAATAAATCAATTAGTTCATCTTTAGTTTTTTTTTTTATTTCATTATATTTCATTTAAATTCCTATTCTTTTAATAAATAAAGATTTGATAGGAAGTTTAGCTGCGCCAAGCATTAACGCATTTTTTGCTATATTTTCACTTACACCATCAACTTCAAAAATAATTCTTCCTGGATGTACTCTACTAACCCAAAATTCTACATTTCCTTTACCTTTACCCATTCTAACTTCTGCTGGTTTTTTAGTAACTGGGACATCGGGAAATATTCTAATCCAGACTCTTCCTTCTCTTTCCATTTCTCTTGTAATTGCTCTCCTAGCAGCCTCAATTGCTTTAGCACTAACTCTGCCAGGAGTGCTTGCTTTTAAACCATAACTTCCAAAATTCAGTTTTGATCCGGAATAGGATTTCCCATGAATTCTACCTTTGTGCTGTTTTCTAAATTTTGTTTTTGATGGTTGTAACATTTTTGTTTCTTTTATTAATTATTTTTATTTTTTAAATTATTGTTAGTTTTATCTTCTTTTGATATTTTTTCACCTTTATATAACCAAACTTTTACACCACACGTACCATACGTTGTTTTTGCTGTAGAAGTTCCATAATCAATATTGGCACGAAGTGTATGTAAAGGAATTCTACCTTCTTTAAACCATTCAAGGCGAGCAATTTCAGCGCCACCAATTCTTCCACCAACACTTACTCTTATACCTTGAGCACCTAGTCTTAATGCTGATTGTACTGCTCTTTTCATAACTCTTTTTGTTGCAGCACGATTTTCTATTTGCATTGCTATATTATCTGCAACAACTTTTGCATCTAATTCTGGTTTTTTTGTCTCGACAATATTTAAATTTATTTCTGATCCAGTTAGTTTTGATAATTGTTTTTTTAACTTTTCTATATCCGAACCTTTTTTACCAATAATAATTCCAGGTCTAGCTGCATGTATTGCAATAATAATTTTTTTTGAAGATCTCTCAATAATTACCTTTGACAATCCTGCTTTTTTTAATTCTTGTTCTATATATTTTCTAATTTTTAAATCATTTTCTAAAAATGCGCTATAGTTAGCATCAGAGTACCATCTAGAATCCCAAGTTCTATTAATTCCTAATCTAAAACCTGATGGATTTACTTTTTGTCCCATTATCTTTTTTCCTCATGCATATCTTTTTTTTGATCTTTTTTAACATTTTTTTCTTTTTCTTTTAGTTTTGTCTCACTTTGTTCTTTTAATTTAATAGTTAAATTACTGAAGTGTTTTAATATTCTTGCACCTCTTCCTTTTGCTCTTGGTCTAAATCTTTTCATTACCAAACCTTTGCCAACAGAAGCCTCGTGTACATACAATTTATCTACGTCTAACTGATGATTGTTTTCTGCATTTGCAATTGCTGATTGAAGAGCTTTTTTTATTTGATAAGAAATACGTTTTTGAGAAAATGATAGATAATTTAGAGCTTTTTCTACAATCAGGCCTCTTATTGGAGAAATTATTATGTTTAATTTTTTTGGGCTTACTTTAATAGATTTCAAATAAACTTTAGCAGAATCATTATCTTTTTTTATAGTCTCGTTAACAATATTCTTTTTTTTACTTTTTTTATTTGTTTCTTCATTTATTTTATCTTTTTCTACCATTTATTTTTTTTTTTCCTTACTTTCTTTTTTTGGTTTTATATCTGCTGGCTGTTCAGTAACTTTTTTATCTGAAGTTATTCCAGCAGGTGTAGTTGATATTGTTTTTACCTCAGATTTACTTACAGAAGAATGAGAATTAAATGTTCTTGTTGGTGAAAATTCACCAAATTTATGTCCAACCATATTTTCATTAACACTTACTGGTATAAATTTATTTCCATTATGTACTCCAAATGTTAGTCCTACAAACTCTGGTAAAATTGTTGATCTTCTAGTCCATATTTTTATTACTTGATTAGTTTTACCAGATTTTCGAACATCTTCTGCTTTTTTTAAAAGATATTCTTCATAAAACGGGCCTTTCCATGTTGATCTAGTCATATTTATTTTTATTTACTTCTCCTTGATCTTATGATTGATTTATCTGTTTTTTTATTATTTCTTGTCTTATAGCCTTTTGTTGGCTTT
>ENA-ORDG01000401-ORDG01000401.1-marine-metagenome-genome-assembly--contig:-NODE-401-length-19708-cov-5.253935_pt1 | contig 19708 bp, 18 predicted proteins | sample MGYA00248629_ERZ508524 | MGnify/ENA primary metagenome ERZ508524 (study PRJEB26194, sample SAMN05421901) | marine metagenome | isolation source: East of Rio de Janeiro, Brazil, South Atlantic Ocean...
TATTGCCCGAGTATCGAAGATAAAATTAACCGTTTTGCCGATAAAGATCGTCATCAACTTTTTGTAGAACCAGAAGGGTGGAATACGGTCGAGTATTATGTAAATGGTTTTTCAACTTCGTTACCGGAAGATGTTCAATACCGTGCTTTAAAATCTGTTGCCGGTTTTGAAAATGTAAAATTCTTTAGACCGGGTTATGCGATCGAATATGATTATTTTCCGCCAACACAGTTACAACATACCTTAGAAACTAAGTTAGTGGAAGGTTTATATTTTGCCGGTCAAATTAATGGAACCACCGGTTATGAAGAGGCAGCTTGCCAAGGTTTAATGGCAGGCATTAATGCTGCGCTTAAAGTTCAAGAGAAAGAAGAATTTGTGTTAAGTCGAGATGAAGCTTATATAGGCGTTTTAATAGATGATCTCATTACAAAAGGTACAGAAGAACCCTATCGTATGTTTACTTCGCGTGCGGAGTACAGAACCTTGCTTAGACAAGATAATGCCGACTTTAGATTAACAGAGAAATCTTATCAACTTGGGTTAGCATCTGCTAAACGAATGGCGAGAATGGAATCGAAAAAAGTTTCTTCTGATGCTTTTGTTTCTTTCTTTAGAGAAACGAGCGTAAATCCAGAAGAGATCAATCCGGTATTAGAAGCTAATAATTCTGCTAGCGTAAAACAAAGTGGTAAGATGTTCAAGATTTTTGCACGACCAAATATGACGATGGAAGATATGCGCAAAATTGAATCGGTAGAAAATTATATTCAAGAACATCAGTTAGATCACGAGGTTTTAGAACAAACCGAAATTCAGGTGAAATATGCCGGTTATATCGAAAAAGAAAAGAACAACGCAGATAAACTTCATCGTTTAGAGAATTTAAAAATTCCATCAGATTTTGATTATATGAAGTTGAAATCCATGTCTATGGAAGCGCGTGAGAAATTGAATAAAATTCAACCTAAAACCGTATCGCAAGCTTCAAGAGTGAGCGGAGTAAGTCCGGCAGATATATCGGTTCTTTTGGTTTATATGGGAAGATAATTTTTAATGTTCCACGTGGAACAATCCGTATTTTGAAGAAAATAATTCTACTATTTATAATCGTATTTAGCTTTCAATCTTGTATTCGAGTTCATAAAGCGCCACGGATTGAAAGCTATAAATTAATTCCTTCGAAGCTAAAAAATGGAAGTACTTCTTACGCATTTCATCTAGATGCAAGCCGAATTTCATTTTATCCAAGAGCCCAGCGATTTTTTGAAATTAAAGAAGATTATTTGCCAGAATCTTTTACTACAAGACTACTTTATCCTGAAGAAGAATTAGAGGTTAGTTTTTATTTAAGTACAGATCAAGACAAAAAGCTAGATCTTTTTACAGCAACTTTTAATAGTATCATAGGCTCTGAAAATGGAATTAAGGGAAAAGATATTTCAAGAAAAGGAGAAGTTGTTTTTAATTATGTTTATGTTAAGGTAAAAGATTTAGAAGGTAATGATGTTTTTACTGAAGATGATGAACGTAGAGCATCTGTCATTAATGTGCTTAATAGTTTTAGAAATTATCTCAATTAAGGTTGAATGTTATAATGGTGAGAATAAAAGTTTTCTTTTTTATAATGATAGTTTCGCTTTCATTTCAATCTTGTTTTTCGGTAAAAAAAGCAAGAGCGGTCGATATTCATGAAATCGATGCTCCGGGAAATGGCGGAGATCTATCGTTTACTTTCGAGTTTAACGGAAATATCGAAATGTTTGAGAAACGATCCAGATCATATTTCAATTTAAAAGAAAAATATTTTCCGTACAGTTTTACAACAAAAGCTTTATATCCCGATGAAGAATTAACCGTATTTATTTCTATTTTTGAAGACGACGATAAATATGTACAGTTAGTTACTTTATCAGGTCTGCTCGGTACAAGAGATAAAGAAAAAGAACCAACAGTTAAAAAAACCATGCATCATTATATTTCTATTCAGGTTACCGATGCAGAAGGGAATGATATTTTACAAGAAAAAAGTTTACGCCAACAAACCGTGATGGAGCGTTTACGATTTTACCAAAGAATTATAGATTAATGAAAACCTCTCAAAAAAAACCTTTTTTAACTTGTAAAGATTATACGGTTACTGGTGAAAATTTTGAATTGATCTATAACGATCATCAAGATATTTTAATTACGCAACCGCAGCCTTCACCAGAAGATCTTCCTAAGTATTATCAAAGTGAAGATTATATTTCGCATACCGATGCGAGTAAAAAATTTTCAGATAAACTTTATCAAGGTGTAAAAAATGTGATGCTTCAAAAAAAAGTGAAGTTGATCGATTCTTTAGTAAATTCAGAAAGTAAAACCTTATTTGATATTGGCGCAGGAACCGGAGATTTTTTAAAAACAGCCAAACAAAGCAATTGGAAGGTTAGGGGAGTGGAGCCAAATTCGGCAGCTAGAAAATTAGCGGAGCAAAAAGAGATTCATTTAATTGAAGATATTTCTTTAATTTCTTCGGAAGAAAAATTTGATGTAATTAGTCTTTGGCATGTGTTAGAACATATTCCCGACTTAGATCTTCAAATAGAAAAATTTCATTCATTATTAAATAGAAATGGATATTTAATTATTGCAGTGCCTAATTTTAAAAGTTACGATGCTAGTTATTACCAAGAGTTTTGGGCAGCTTACGACGTGCCTCGACATTTATGGCATTTTTCAAAAGAAGGAATGGTTAGATTATTGAAATCTCATCAATTTCAATTTCAAAAGACTTTACCTTTGGTTTTTGATTCTTTTTATGTGAGTTTACTTTCAGAAAAATATAAAACCGGAAAATCTAATTTTCTAACAGCTTTTCGAGTCGGAATGAAGAGTAATTTGAAAGCAAAACGTACAAATGAGTATTCCAGCTTAATATATGTCTTCAAAAAGGCTTAAAATTTATTTTAAGCTCTTTTTAGCTTGTTTAACTGTTTGAGTTAATAAATTAGTAGTCTAAAATTTATTTCGCGCTTAAAACTTCTAAAATTAATTCTGTTTTAATAGATTTATTCTATTGAAAATAATAAAATATAGATTTATCTAATTAATAGAGAATTAACCTATTTTTTGAAAATACTTCTTACTTTCGCAACTCTAATTTAAATAAGAAAGAAAAATGAAAAAAATTGCTTTAGTAATTTTTGGTGCAGCAATACTTACTTCTTGTAATCAAAACCAAGAAAAAACAGCTTATGTTGATAATACAGTTTTGATTCAGGATTTTAAAGAAATGAAAGAAACAGAAACTCGTTTCAACAAACGTTCAGAAAAACTTCAAAAAAGTTTAGATTCTGTAGCAAGAGCATTTCAGGCAGAAGTTCAGGATTACCAAAGTCAATCGGCATCGATGTCTGATGCACAACGTCAAGAAAAAGAACAACAGTTAATGCAAAAGCAACAGATGTTGTCGAGACAGCAACAAATGCAAAGCGGACAGTTAAGAGAAGAAAGCGATAAAATTATCGATTCTTTAATTACAAAGGTGAAAGATTTTGTTGGCGATTACGGAAAAGAAAATGGTTATACTTACATTTTTGGTTCTAACGAGTCAGCAAATATTATGTACGCAAAAGAAGGTAAAGATATTACCGATGAGGTTTTAAAAGCCTTAAATGAAGAATATGGTGGAGCTGAAACCACTACCGAAGAAACTTCAACAGAAGAATAAAAAGTCTTCCATATAGATTAAAAAAAGCGCTCCAATTAGAGTGCTTTTTTTATGCTTTTTTATGTAATAAACGAGTTAGTTTTATCGAGAGATCGGTAAGTACCAATTTTGCATTTACATTACGTTCGATATGGTAAATAGCTTTTTCTAACTCTTCAGTAATTTCAAGAATATTATTTCCATGAACAAAAGGAGCAAATTTTTCTAATTGAAATCCTTTCGTAGCCGGTTCAAAATAGACCAATTTTCCTTGAGTATAATTTTGCATTAAGGCTTGTCTGAAGAAATTTTGACAATACAACAAAAAGCGTTTTTGTGATTCTCTTCCGACTCCCGCAATTTCTTCACTCCAACTAATCAATTCTCGAATCGAAGCTTTATTGCCTTTTGCTTTAAAAGCAGTTCTTACCCAAGCAATAAACCATTCTTCAAATTGATGATCGTCATCATCGTTATGTAAAAAATGAAGTGCCGTGTTGTAATTACCTTGCGCGCGATTGGCAATTTTTAATGCCTCTGCAGGAGCACAATCGTGATATTTGGTTAATGCATCAGCAATTACTTGCTCTCCCAACGGCGGAAAATGTAAAACTTGACAACGAGAACGAATGGTTTGCAGAATATCTTCTTCGTTTTCAGCAATTAAAATAAGAAGCGTTTTATTGGGTGGCTCTTCAATAAGCTTAAGCAACTTATTGGCACATTCGGTATTCATTTTATCGGCGCCCCAAATAATCGAAACTTTAAAACCACCTTCGTACGATTTTAAAGAAAGCGTTTTTAAGATTTCAGCAGCTTCCTGTACGCGAATTTCTCCTTGCTGATTTTTTACGCCCAGCGATTGATACCAATCATATAAACTTCCGTAAGGATTTTCTTTGACAAATGTTCGCCACTCGGTAATAAAATCGGTCGATTTAGGCTTCTTAACGCCGCCCTTTCCTGTAATTACCGGATAAGCAAAATGCAAATCGGGATGCGTGATCGAGTTGAATTTTAAATTACAAGCCTGGTTGCCGTTATCATTTTCACCATTACTGTTTTTACACAACACATATTGCGCATAAGCAATTGCCATCGATAACGTACCATAACCGGGAGCTCCCACAAACAATTGCGCGTGAGGTATTCTACCATTATCGGCAGTTCCCGTAAGATGCTTTTTGATATGTTCTAAGCCAAGAATTTCTGTAAATAACATACCGGGCGAAAATAGTTATTTTAGATTTATTTTGGTTGAATTTACTTCACAAAGCAATAAATAATTAAATTTGAAAAAAACATATTTATGAAAACCATTGAAGACTATAATTTTAAAGATAAGAAAGCTTTAATACGTGTAGATTTTAACGTGCCTCTTAACGAAAAACACGAGGTGACCGATGCTACAAGAATCGAAGCTGCTAAACCGAGTATTACAAAAGTTTTGGAAGACGGCGGTGCAGTAGTTTTAATGTCGCATTTAGGAAGACCAAGCGGCGTTCAAGAAGAATTTTCTTTAAAACATATCGTCAACAAAGTTTCTGAAGTAATTGGCGTACAAGTAAAATTTGCCAGCGATTGCGTAAGTGAAGAAGCTTTTGAAATGTCTAGCAATTTAAAAAGCGGAGAAGTTTTAGTACTTGAAAATCTTCGTTTTTATGAAGAAGAGAAAAAAGGAGATCAAGCTTTTGCTGAAAAATTAGCTAAACACGGTGATGTTTACATTAACGATGCATTTGGTACGGCACACAGAGCACACGCTTCAACAACGATCGTAGCACAATTTTTTGAAGAAAAGTGTTTCGGTTATTTATTAGCTAAAGAAATTAAGAGCTTAGATAAAGTTTTACATTCAGAAGAAAAACCGGTAACTGCAATTTTAGGAGGAGCAAAAGTTTCTTCAAAAATAACAGTTATCGAAAATATTTTACCAAAAGTAGATAACCTGATTATTGGCGGAGGTATGGCTTATACGTTTATAAAAGCCCAAGGCGGAAGCATTGGAGATTCTTTAGTAGAAGACGATAAGCAAGAATTGGCACTTTCAATTTTAAAGAAAGCAAAAGAGCAAAATACCAATATCGTACTTCCGGTAGATTGTGTAATTGCCGATAAATTTGATGCTAATGCCAATAAAGATACTTCAGCGATCGATAGCATTCCAGAAGGTTGGATGGGCTTAGATGCCGGACCAAAATCGTTAGAAAACTTAAAGCAAGTAATTTTAGATTCTAAAATTATTCTTTGGAACGGACCTTTAGGAGTATTCGAAATGGATGCTTTTGCTAAGGGAACTATTGCTGTAGGTAATTTTGTTGCTGAAGCTACTAAAAACGGAGCGTTCTCTTTAGTAGGAGGTGGCGATAGTGTTGCTGCGGTAAAACAATTTGGTTTTGAAGATAAAGTAAGTTACGTTTCTACCGGTGGTGGAGCGATGTTAGAATTACTAGAAGGTAAATCTTTACCGGGTATTGCCGCTATAGAAGAAGCTTAGGCATAATTCTTGTTTCAATTTAATAGATCACCTATACTAATATTCAGCAAATTGAGTTTTAGTATAGGTGTTGTTATACCCCATTTTTAACAGGAAAATTAGCTATATGAAGATAAAAAATGTTGTTTTAGGAATCACATTTTGCTCAGGGATTGCATTTGCACAAACCCCAAAGCAAGAAAAAGATTCTATTGCTGTAGAAGTTGAAGAAACCCAAGAAGAAATAGATTTTACCAAAAAAGCCGAAAGACATCCTGGTTTCGACCGAGTGATCGAGCCTCAATTTACGGCATTTTCACGCTCTTCAAGCTTTTTAAATGAAGAGGTGCTGTTTGGTTTACGCGATTATCATCAACCCGCTTTAATCGATTCTATTTGGCAGCAAACACTTTTAGATTCTCGTTTGTACGACGAGATGCAAGAAAGCATTGAAAATATACCTTATAACGATACGGTTAACAAAGCTATTTCAACAGAAGTTTTAAAAGAACGTTTAGCGCTTTTAAATGCAAAAACACCATTCAATGTTACTTATAACGAGTCTTTAGAAAGCGTTATTCAATATTATTTAAAGCGCGATAAAGAAGTGATGGAACGTTTAATGTCGTTAGGGCATTATTATTTTCCGCTATTTGAAGAGAAACTCGATAAATACGATATTCCGCTAGAAATTAAATATTTAGCGATTGTAGAATCAGCTTTAAATCCGCGTGCTAAATCTAGAGTAGGAGCGACCGGTCTTTGGCAATTTATGTTTGCCACCGGAAAAATGCACGGTTTAGATGTGAGTAGTTACGTAGATGAACGTATGGATCCTGTTTTAGCTACCGAAGCTGCTTGTCAATACTTATCTAATTTATACAAAACTTTTGGCGATTGGGATCTGGTGTTGGCTTCATACAATTCTGGTCCCGGTAATGTTTCTAAAGCCATTCGCAGAAGCGGCGGAAACACCGATTATTGGGAACTTCGTAATTATTTACCTAGAGAAACAGCAGGTTACGTGCCGGCATTTTTAGCTACGATGTATTTATTTGAATATGCCGATGAGCACGGTTATCAACCTTATCAACCGGAGATCACCTATTTTGAAACCGATACCGTGAAGGTAAAACAGCTTATTAAATTTGATCAAATTACGCGTGTTACTAATATTGAAACCGAATTATTAGAGTTTTTAAATCCGAGTTATAAGCTTAATATTGTTCCGTTTATTAAAGATGAAGAATATTATATTCGTTTGCCTTTAGTGGAGACCGGTATTTTTGTGGCTAATGAAAATTTGATTTACAATTATGCTGAAGAAGCCATTTTAGCTACTGCGGAAGAAAAACCACTTCCAAAATACTACGAAGCCGACGATAAAATTAGATACCGCGTAAGATCTGGAGATTATTTAGGAAGAATTGCTGAAAAATTTGGCGTTGGTGTAAGCAAAATTAGACGTTGGAATAATTTACGAAGCAACAACATTCGCGTGGGGCAATACTTAACCATTTACCCAAGAAAGCCGGTCGCGAGCAATCCGGTGAATATTCAGAAGCCCACTTCAACAAAAAATGCTTCCGTAAAAACTTCAGAAAAGTATTATATTGTAAGAAAAGGAGACTCGCTGTGGAGCATCTCTAAAAAATTTCCTGGGATTACGGTGCAAAACATTCAAAAGTGGAATGATATTAGCGGGAACAAGTTAAAACCGGGAATGAAATTAAAAGTTTCTAACGGTTAAGCACTAATCAAAAGTCAAACAAATGAAAAAAATTGCCGTTTTATTCTTCAGCATCGTGTTACTCATCGGGTGTAAAGAATCTAATAATAAAAACGAAAAAATACTTTCAGAGTCATCCGGAAGATTAAATAGTCTTTCTATTGTGATGGATAACGAATTATGGGAAGGCCAAGTAGGGGAGAATTTAAGAGAAAAACTTGCCGCTCCGGTAGATGGTTTACCACAGCAAGAACCTTTATTTTCACTTAATCAAATTCCGCCGAAAGCATTTTCTGGCTTTGCCGCGAGAAACCGAACATTTCTATACATTAAAAACAGTCAGTCGGCTAATTTTGAAGTGGTAAAAGACACGATGGCTAAACCGCAAACCGGTATTTATATTTCTGGAGCAACACCTTCAGAAATTAATAAAGTAATTAATGAAAATACTGAAAAGATCATTCAGACGTATAAAAAAGCTGAATTAAAAGAGCAACAACGCAGAATTTCAAAATCTTTAAAAAGCGATCAAAAACTAGAAGAGAGTTTAGGTGTAAGCATGAAGTTTCCTACGGCATATCGTTATGCAAAAACCGAAGACGATTTTTTCTGGATTAGAAAAGACATTAAACACGGTAGTATGGAAATTCTGGTTTACGAAGTACCTATGCAAGTGATCGATAAAGACACGAATGTAATTGGTAATATTATTAAAATGCGTGACTCCATTGGTGAGCAACACGTACCGGGACCAAATGAAGGTTCTTTTATGATTACCGAAGAAGCTTATGCGCCTTATTTATTTGAGACTAAAATAGATGGTAAATTTGCTTATGAAACCAAAGGAACTTGGGAAGTAAAAGGCGCTTTTATGGCGGGACCTTTTATTAATTATGCGGTAAGAGATGAAGAGAATGACCGCTATTTAGTGCTAGAAGGTTTTGTATTTAAACCTTCAAATACCAAACGAGATAATATTTTTGAACTCGAATCGATTTTAAGATCTGTCAAGTTTCAATAATAAAAAAGCCCGATGAAAATTTCATCGGGCTTTTTTATTTCAAATGGTTTTTGTCGAATAAACTTTTATGATTGTTTATTGTCTTCAACTTTTTTGTCAGTAGTTGGTTCATCTTCTTTTGAAGCATCTTTAAATTCTTTTATTCCGCTTCCTAATCCCTTCATTAATTCAGGAATCTTTTTTCCGCCAAATAAAAGTAAAACAACCACACCAATGATGATGTATTGCCAGGCTCCAATCATTAAAAAAATACCTAATGACATAATTTTTATTTTTAGTGTACTACAAACATAATAATTAATATTTAATGTTTACGTTAACATCTTAATAAATAAGCTCACAATAATAGATTATTCTATATTTGTATTGTAACTCGCTTGTATGGCAAAGAAGAAAAATAAAGAGAAAAAACTTGCAAAAAAGCTACTTCATAAATACCGGTTAGTGGTATTAAATGAAGATACTTTTGAAGAAAAATTTGCATTTAAACTCACCCGACTTAATGTATTTGTAACCGTGGGAGTTTCGATGCTGGTGCTAATTATTTTAACTACATTATTAATTGCATTTACACCGTTAAGAGAATATATACCGGGTTATTCTTCAGCAAAATTAAATCATCAAGCCACACAACTCGTCTTAAAAACAGATTCGTTACAACAAGTTATCCATAAACAAAATCAATACTTTAAATCGATTAGCAATGTATTAAGCGGAAAGGTTTCTGTAGAAAATTTTAATAAAGATTCTATACTTAATACAAATGAAAATATTGCTGAAGTTACTTTAAACCCTTCCAAAGAAGATTCGCTACTTCGAGAACAAGTAGAACAAGAAGACAAATATAACGTGATCGATGCTGCGGTAGATCGTACCGATTTTAAATTATTTCCGCCGGTAAAAGGGCAAATTTCTGAAGCCTATAATGCTGAAGAAAATCATTTTGCAGTCGATCTTGTGACTGCAAAAAATACACCCGTTAAAGCCACTGCAGAAGGAACCGTGGTTTTTTCTGAATGGACCGCAGAAACAGGATATGTAATTATCATTGAGCATCGTTACGGTTTAATTTCGGTTTACAAGCACAATTCCTCTTTAGCAAAAGAACAAGGAGAATTGGTGAAAAAAGGAGAAGTGATCGGGATGGTGGGTTCTACCGGAGAATTGAGTACCGGACCGCATTTACATTTTGAATTGTGGAGTAACGGTAGACCGGTAAACCCAACAGATTTTTTAGAATTCGAATAGTATGAGTTTAAAATCTTTTGCTGCAAAAATTTTTGCTAACTATATCAAACGTCAAACGCAAAGTTGGGCTTCAAAACCAGTTGAAACTCAGCAAAAAGTATTTCAGCAGCTTATTCAGCAAGCTAAAAATACAAGCTTTGGTAAAGATCACAGCTTCGATAAGATTCAATCTACGCAAGATTTTGCTCAGCAAGTTCCTATTCGTGATTATGAAGAGCTGAGGCCTTACGTAAATCAAGTAGTTGAAGGAAAAGCAGATATTTTATGGCCGGGAAAACCGCTTTATTTTGCTAAAACTTCAGGAACGACAAGCGGAGCAAAATACATTCCGCTTACCAAAGAATCGATGCCAACGCACATTAACGGAGCGAGAAACGCTATTCTGAATTATATTGCTGAAACCGGAAAGGCCGATTTTGTTGATGGTAAGATGATCTTTTTACAAGGAAGTCCGAAATTAGACAGCAAAAACGGAATACAATTAGGTCGACTTTCTGGGATCGTGGCGCATTTTGTGCCTTCTTACTTACAAAAAAATAGATTACCAAGTTGGGATACCAATTGCATTGAAGATTGGGAAGATAAAGTTGAAGCGATCATAGAAGAAACGCTAGCGGAGAATATGACCGTAATTAGCGGGATTCCTTCTTGGGTGCAAATGTATTTTGAAAAGATCTATCAAAAAACAGGAAAAAAAGTAGGCGAAGTTTTCCCCGAGTTTGATCTCTTTATTTACGGTGGCGTTAATTTTGAACCTTACCGTGCAAAATTTGAAAATCTCATCGGTAGAAAAGTACCGAGTATTGAGCTTTTTCCTGCTTCTGAAGGATTTTTTGCTTACCAAGATAAGCAAGACGAGAAAGGAATGCTCTTGCGTTTAAATTCCGGTATTTTTTATGAGTTTATAAAAGCAGACGATTTTTTTTCTGAAAATCCGCAACGATTAACCATTGGCGAAGTAGAAACAAATGTGAATTATGTGATGGTAATTTCTACCAACGCCGGTTTATGGGCTTATAATTTGGGAGATACCGTTATGTTTACCAGCACAAAACCTTATCGAGTTATTGTTTCGGGGAGAATAAAGCATTTTACTTCAGCCTTTGGAGAACACGTGATTGCTAAAGAAGTGGAAGCTGCGATGAGCGAAGCAACCAAGGAGTTTAACTTTCAGATCGCAGAATTTACCGTGGCGCCACAAATTAACCCGAAAGAAGGTTTGCCATATCACGAATGGTTTATTGAGTTTGAAAAAGAACCAGAATCGTTAACAAAACTTTCCGCCTTTTTAGATAGACGTTTGCAAGAGCAAAATTCGTATTATAAAGATCTAATTGAAGGAAATATTTTAAAACCTTTGGTGATTTCAACCGTAAAAAAAGAAGGCTTTCAGCAGTATATGAAATCGATTGGAAAATTGGGCGGGCAAAATAAAATTCCGCGTTTAGCCAATGACCGAAAAATAGCCGATGAGCTTGAAAAACTTCAGCAATAAAAATTATTATATATTTATCACTTCATGAGTAACCTTATAAATACAGGAAGAAACCGAGCCCAAGAAAGCTCTAACGCCATCGAACGAATGTACATCACGATGCGTCACCTTTTTAATCGTGGGTTTTATAAACCTATGGGCGTTTCCGGAGAAACTTTAAGAGAAGCTTTACTTATTTTAAGACCCGAAATTTATGGTTCTGTTGCTGATGAAAAATTAGAACTTCACGGGTTATTATACGTAATCGATCGTTTACCTATTGGTATTGAAGAATGCCGATACATCAACTTAACCAGTGATGAAGGTTATGGCGATTCTCATTTTACACCCATCGTGCCGCCAAAAAGAAGAAGAAATTGCTATCGTATAGACGAAGAGCAAATGAATATTGAAATTACTCGCGGCCGATCTGAAATTTACGATATACTAACGCATCTTACCTTTTTATTCATCGAGTCTCATAAGATTATGAAACGCGTGATTATCGATGAAGAAGGAAGCGTAAATAGAGATTGGCAAAAGTTAGAAGCTGCCGTACAACAAAAAGAACTGAGTAAAGCTGAGCGTGAGATCGCACTTACGCATACCGCAAATATTTTAGGAAGAACGTTTAAGGAAGTTTCTCAAGTACATCCGTTATTTAGTACCTCGAACAATCCCGAACGTTTTTTACATATTATTTATAATTTAGGTCGTCTAGCGATCGATGAAGCGCTGAGTAATAATAAACGTATTGTCACATTTACGCCGGTGTTACGAGAACGATTAGGACATCATATTCACGGTGAAGTTTGGGCAGATAAAATTAAACAAACCTTATCTGAAAATGGTTTGCTGCAACGGCAACTTCATATTATTAGCGCCAATATGCATAGTGTGATGAATACACTTTATGCGCCAATCGCTTTAAAAACGGAGCTGAAAAAGAAACCTATTAATGCTATTTATGAAGATTTAAGTAATAGCGCTAATGGTAAACTTCGTCAAAAAGTAACGAAAACTGCTTTAGATAATGGAATGATTTATATTGAAGATAAAAGCGGAGCAAATATTAATGTGCAGCTTTTCGATACTTCAAAAATAGATCATCCGGACGAGAAGTTTTCAACTTCAAAAGATGAAAATGCTCCCGTAATTATTGTGATGGATTATGCATTTGGAGAACAAGCTTATGAAACGATTGATGAACTGTTGAAGCCTTTCCAGTTAGGAGAAACAAAAATTCATTTAGATGTCGATTCTATTTCAATTATGGGAAAGGCAGGTATTTTAGAAGGAAAAAAAGGAGATATTATGATCCCAACTGCTCATTTGTTTGAGGGAACCGCAGATAATTATCCTTTTAAAAATAAGTTGAAGAAAAAGCACCTAGAAGGTCACGGTATCGATATTTATGACGGAGCGATGATCACGGTTTTAGGAACTTCACTTCAGAATAAAGATATACTTTCGTTCTTTCACGATTCGACTTGGAATGTGATCGGCTTAGAAATGGAAGGTGCGCATTACCAAAAAGCAATTCAAGCGGCTTCTAAATTGCGAGGCAGCATTAAGCCAAAAGTAAAAGTGAGGTATGCTTATTATGCAAGTGATAATCCGTTAGAAACCGGAAGCACTTTAGCATCAGGAGGTTTAGGAACGACAGGAGTAAAACCTACTTATTTAATAACTGAAAAGATTTTAGAACAAATACTAAACGATTAATGAGTCAGCATCAAAAAAATAACAACGAAGAAATAGATTTAGGCGATTTATTTCGATTACTTAAAAAAGGAGTTCAATATATATTAAATCTCTTTTTAAGATTTGTCGCTTTTATTTTAAGGCACGCAATTGTTTTGGCAGTCCTGATTATTATAGGAGCTATTGCGGGATATTTTCTTCAGAAGAAATCTGGCGAATTAGTGAAAACCGAAATGATCATTGCTTCTAATTTCGGTAGTTCTGAATATGTATTTAATTCAGTAAATCAAATCTCGTATCAGATTAATTATAAAGACACGCTAGCTTTAGAAAAGCTTGGGATTCCTTTAGGCGAAAATGTTTTAAAATTAGAGATTAAACCAATCGTTAATATTTCTAGACTTTCTCAAGAAGAAGAAACTTTTTTAGAACTTGTGTCAGAATCAAATTTTATTAATGAAGAAGAAAAAGCTAAAATGTTTTCTAGGTATTTTAGGTATTATAAAGTTATTCTTTCGCATCCTAAAAATTTAAACTCAGAAAAAGTCTTAACTAATATTCTTCAGCAGCTTAGAGACAATCCTTATTACCAAGAATATAATAATGTTAATCTTAGTTTCTTAAATAATCAAATTAAGGCAAACGAAAAATTAATTTCAGAAATAGATAGTTTAGTAGGTAATTACTCTAAAGCAATAAATAAACAACAACAAGCCTCTTCAACATTCTATAACTCTGCGAATAACTTAGATCTAGGTGTGGTTATACAAAATAGGAACCAGGTTCAAGATCAACTACAATATCTTTATAGAGAAAAAGTAGCTAACGCTGAGTTTTTGAGGTTAGTAGATTTAGGAACTCCTAGTGAAATAAAAGAAAAAGGAATTACGTATTATAAAATTATCTTAATTCCATTATTATTAGTGCTAGGTTATTTTGGATTAATCATATTTGTAAAAGTGGTGCAAAAGGCACGAAAATTAGATTAAATAATGAAAAAAATATTAGTTACTGGCGGTGCTGGTTTTATAGGAAGTAATTACATTAACTATCAAGTTGAAAAAGGTGAACACCATATTATCAATTTAGATATGTTAACCTATGCAGGTAACTTAGAAAATATCAAAAACCCTGAAGCTGAAAATTATACATTTATTCAGGGAGATATTTGCGATCTAAAATTGATTCAAGATTTATTTGCAGAATATAAATTTGATGAGGTTATTCATTTTGCGGCAGAGTCACATGTAGATAATTCGATCTCAGATCCTTCAGCATTTATAGAAACCAATATTAACGGAACCTTCAACCTATTACAAACCGCTTATAAACTTTGGATGCACGAGCCATTTAGCATCAAAGAAGAATTTAAGAGGGCTCGTTTTCTCCACGTTTCTACCGATGAAGTTTACGGCACTTTAGGCGATGAAGGTCTATTTACCGAAGAAACACCATACGCGCCTAATAGTCCGTACAGCGCATCGAAAGCTTCTTCAGATTTATTGGTAAGAAGTTACTTTCATACTTACGGAATGCCGGTAGTAACGACTAATTGTTCTAATAATTACGGTCCGCATCAACACGATGAAAAATTAATTCCGACCATTATTAGAAAAGCTATCCACGAAGAAAATATTCCTATTTACGGCGAAGGAACCAATATTCGAGATTGGTTGTATGTACTCGATCACTGTAAAGGTATTGAGTTAGCAGTGGCTAAAGGAAATTTAGGAGAAACTTACAATATTGGCGGACGCAACGAACGTAAAAACCTATACATCGCCGAAAAAATCTGCTCCATTTTAGATGAAGAAAAGCCGAGAGCAAATCAAAAAAGTTATAGTGAATTAATCACGTTCGTAAAAGACCGTCCCGGGCACGATTTCAGATATGCGATCGACGCCACTAAAATTGAAGATAACTTAGGCTGGAAAGCAGAAGAAACTTTTGAGACCGGTATAAAGAAGACCATTAAATGGTATTTAGAAAAATACAGTAAATAAAATCAACCAAAAAAAGGATTTGTTATGAAAGGTATTATTCTCGCAGGAGGTTCTGGCACAAGATTACATCCGTTAACCATCGCGGTAAGTAAACAGCTTATGCCGGTTTACGATAAACCTATGATCTATTATCCGTTAGCTACATTAATGTCTGCCGGAATAAAAGAAATCTTGATCATTTCAACTCCAAAAGACTTACCATTATTCGAGCAATTGCTAGGCGATGGGAAGAATCTAGGTTGTCATTTTCAATATGCAGTTCAAGAAAATCCAAATGGTTTAGCAGAAGCATTTATTATCGGAGAAGAATTTATAGGTGACGATAAAGTAGCGCTTATCTTGGGCGATAATATTTTTTACGGTTCAGGGATGGATGAACTTTTACAAAGCAATAATGATCCCGATGGCGGAGTTATTTATGCATATCACGTACACGACCCTGAGCGTTACGGAGTAGTTGAGTTTGATGATGAAGGAAAAGCGATTTCTATTGAAGAAAAACCAAAACAACCCAAATCGCGTTACGCCGTTCCCGGAATTTATTTTTACGATAATGAAGTAGTTGAAATCGCTAAAAATATCAAACCAAGTGATCGTGGTGAGTTAGAAATTACCGATGTGAATAATGCTTACCTCAAAAAAGGAAAACTTAGCGTAAGTATTCTCGATAAAGGAACGGCTTGGTTAGATACCGGTACTTTTAAATCGTTAATGCAGGCTTCAAATTTTGTTGAAGCGATCGAAGAGCGTCAAGGACTAAAAGTAGGTTCTATAGAAGAAGTAGCCTATAAAATGGGTTACATCACCAAAGAAGAAATGAAAAAGCAAGTAGCCTCCTTATTAAAAAGTGGTTACGCAAAAAATCTACAATATTAAGATGCAGATAGAAAAGACACCTTTAAAAGACTGCTTAATTATAAAACCACGCGTTTTCGAAGACGATCGTGGTTCTTTTTTTGAAAGCTTTAATGAAGAAACTTTTCAAAAAGAAACCGGTTTAGAAGTTAATTTTGTGCAAGACAATCAATCCATTTCTAAAAAAGGAACTTTACGAGGTTTTCATTTGCAAAAAGGAGAGCACGCGCAAGCAAAATTAGTACGAGTGATTAAAGGTGAAGTGATGGATGTGGTGGTCGATCTTCGAGAAGATTCAGAAACTTTCGGTGAAACCTTCAGCATTATTCTAAATGAACAAAACAACCATCAACTTTTTGTTCCCAGAGGGTTTGGTCACGCTTTTATCACCATTTCAGACGAAGCTATTTTTGCTTATAAATGCGATAATTACTACAATAAAGCTTCAGAAGCAGGAATTATTTATAGTGATGAAACTTTAAATATCGATTGGCACTTGCCTAAAGAGCAATTAATTCTTTCAGAAAAAGATCAAGAATTACCAACCTTCGAAGAATTCAAAAAGTCATGAAAGTTTTAGTAACCGGTGCCAACGGACAATTAGGACAATGCATCAAAAAGCAAGCTTCCAACTTTTCAGAATTAGAACTTCACTATTTTTCTTCTGTCAATTTAAATATCACTGATGCTGAAAAAGTGAACGAAGCTTTTAAAGAAGGAAATTACGATTGGTGTATAAATTGTGCTGCCTATACAAATGTTGAAAAAGCCGAATCTAAAGAAGAGAAATCTTTTTCTGTTAATGCTGAAGGTGCCAAAAACATAGCTAAAGCTTGTGCAGATTATGGTGCAAAACTTATTCATATCAGTACAGATTATGTGTTTGATGGAGAAAAAGATTCAGCTTATGTGGAAGAAGATCAAGTGAATCCCATCAATGTTTATGGAGCGTCAAAGTTGAAAGGAGAAGAATACATTCAGCAGAATTTAGCTGAATATTTCATTTTAAGAACCTCTTGGTTGTATTCAGAATTTGGTCATAATTTTTTCAATACCATGCTTCGAAAAGCAAATGAAGAAAACTGTGTGTTAAAAATTACAACAGAACAAAAAGGAACACCCACCAACGCAAACGATTTGGCATTTGCGTCACTTCAAATAATTTCTGAACAAAAAAATGCTTACGGTGTTTATCATTTCAGTAATGAAGGCGAAGCCACTTGGTACGATTTTGCAAAAGCGATCTTTACCAATGCAGACAAATTAGGTGATGTTGAATTAATGGCTTCCAACGAATATAAAACCATCGCTAAGAGACCAAATAATAGTGTCTTATCAAAAGAAAAAATGAAGAATAAATTACAGCTCGATGTTTTTTCTTGGAATGAGAGTTTAGCGAATCTTCAAAATAATTTATAAATGAAGAAAAATTTAATCGTATTTGGTACCCGCCCGGAAGCTATTAAAATGGCTCCATTAGTAAAGGCTTTTCAAAAACATCAAGGCATTTTCGAAACGAAGGTTTGCATTACGGCTCAGCATCGAGAAATGCTCGATCAGGTGTTAGATTTTTTTGAAATTACACCCGATTATGATTTAGATTTGATGAAACCTAACCAAAACCTGTATTCATTAACTGCAGGGATCATTGAGAACATGAAACAGGTGTTGGAAGACTTTCAGCCGGATTATGTTTACGTTCACGGAGATACCACAACCACCATGGCTGCTGCTTTAGCGGCTTTTTATAGTGGTGCAGAAGTTTGTCATGTTGAAGCAGGACTTCGTACTTTTAATAAACGAGCTCCTTTCCCTGAAGAAATCAATAGATCGATCGCCGGCAGGTTGGCCGATTATCATTTTCCGCCCACAGATCGTTCAAAAGAAAACTTAGTTAACGAAGCAGTTTCTGAAGAAAACATTATTATTACCGGTAATACGGTGATCGATGCTTTATTGTTTAGTGTCGATAAACTTCAACAGCAAAATTATACAGATCAAGAGATTGAAATGGTTCAACAAGAAGTTGATACCACAAAGAAAATAATTTTAGTCACCGGTCATCGTCGTGAAAATCACGGTGACGGCTTTATTAATATCTGTAAAGCCTTAAAAGAAATAGCAGAAAAGAATCCTGATTGTCAGTTGGTCTATCCGGTGCATTTAAATCCGAATGTGCAAAAACCGGTGTACGACCTACTTTCAGAGGTTGAAAATATAAAATTGATTGCTCCGCTTAATTATCCGGCATTTGTTTGGTTAATGGAAAAATCTTACCTCATTATTACCGATAGCGGTGGCGTTCAAGAAGAAGCCCCAAGTTTAGGAAAACCGGTTTTGGTGATGCGAGAAATTACCGAACGTCCCGAAGCCGTAAAAGCAGGAACGGTAATTTTAGTAGGTACAGATGCTGAAAAGATCACCACAGAAACTCAAAAATTATTAGACGATACAAGCTATTACCAAAAGCTAAGTAAGCTTCATAATCCTTATGGTGATGGTAAAGCGAGCGAAGGAATAATTTCTTTTATGAAGACTAAGGCTTAGTCGTTGAAAATCTTATTTTTGCAGATTGCTTAAAGAAATAAATGTATGACACCAAAAGTAACCACCGTAGGTTTAGGATATATAGGTTTACCCACTTCAGCGTTAATTGCCAGCAATGGTGTTGAGGTTTTTGGCGTAGATATTAATCCGGAAGTTGTTGAAACTATCAACCAAGGAAAAATTCATATCGTAGAACCCGATTTAGGAGATGCCGTTGCGCAAGCTGTAGAAAAAGGTTACTTAAAAGCAGGAACTAAAATTAAAGCAGCATCAACCTATTTGGTGGTGGTGCCCACTCCTTTTAAAGGAAATCACGAACCCGATATTTCTTATGTAGAAGCTGCTACCAAAGAAATTATTCCGCATTTAAAAGAAAATGATCTATACATAATCGAGTCGACATCGCCGGTAGGAACGACCGAGAAAATGCGTGATTACATTTATACCGAACGACCAGAATTAGAAAATAAAATTCATATTGCTTACTGCCCGGAGCGAGTTTTACCGGGTAATGTGATGTACGAATTAGTGCATAACGATCGCGTTATTGGCGGCGTAGATGAAGCATCGACCCAAAAAGCCTTTGCGTTTTATAGAGATTTTGTAAAAGGGGAATTACACGCCACGAACGCCCGAACAGCAGAAATGTGTAAACTCACCGAAAATTCATCAAGAGATGTACAGATCGCTTTTGCAAACGAGCTTTCGCTTATTTGTGACAAAGCAGGAATTAATGTTTGGGAATTGATTGATTTAGCCAACAAACACCCGAGAGTAAATATTTTGCAACCGGGTTGTGGCGTAGGAGGTCATTGTATCGCGGTAGATCCTTATTTTATTGTTTCAGAATTTCCGATGGAATCTCAAATCATCGGGAAGTCAAGAGAAATTAATAATTATAAATCGTTTTGGTGTGCCGAGCAAGTCGTAAAAGCCAAACAAGAGTTTGAATTAAAA
>ENA-ORDG01000402-ORDG01000402.1-marine-metagenome-genome-assembly--contig:-NODE-402-length-19679-cov-4.498776_pt1 | contig 19679 bp, 20 predicted proteins | sample MGYA00248629_ERZ508524 | MGnify/ENA primary metagenome ERZ508524 (study PRJEB26194, sample SAMN05421901) | marine metagenome | isolation source: East of Rio de Janeiro, Brazil, South Atlantic Ocean...
TCCACCTTCAGCTTCTGCGCCGAGTCGTAAGAGACATAGAGTTCAGGGATCGGAGCAAGGTTGGGCGTTTGCATGGGCGTCTCGCAATATTTTAGGTTCAAATTCGAATATTCGGGCTGATAGACCGCACCGATTGGGCTAGGCAACCTTTGTAGCCGCTTTGCGGCGAATTACGGACAGCGACGTGTTTTTTGCTGGGAAAAGGCAATCTTATCCCAGCAAATGCCATCCTAGGCGAACGTTATGCGTCGTCTTTTACCTCGGCTCCATAGCCAAGGGGCAGCGATGTGTCTTTGCCTTCGTCATCGCCAACTTCTGCAAGGAATCGTTCAGCCTCTAGCGCGGCCATGCAGCCCATGCCGGCGCTGGTCACGGCCTGACGGTATTTGTGGTCGGTCAGGTCGCCCGCCGCGAATACACCGGGGACAGAGGTTTCGGTGCTGTCCGGCTTGGTGACGACATAGCCGCCCATATGCGTTTCCAGCGTATCCTTGACCAGTTCATTCGCGGGCGCGTGGCCGATGGCGACGAAAACACCTTTGCATGGAATATCGGTGACCTCGCCGGTTTCGACATGCTTGACCTTGACCCCTTCGACACCAAGCGGCGCATCGGTCCCATAGACTTCATCCAGTTGGTGGAACCACAGCGGTTCGATCTTTGGATTTTTCATCAGCCGGTCGATCAGGATCTTCTCGGCGCGCAGCTCGTCCCGGCGGTGGATCAAGGTGACCTTGGAGGCAAAGTTGGTCAGGAACAGCGCTTCTTCCACGGCGGTGTTGCCACCCCCGATGACCACGATTTCCTGATTGCGATAGAAGAAGCCGTCGCAGGTGGCACAGGCCGAAACGCCGAAGCCTTTGAACTTCTCTTCGGTCTCAAGCCCCAGCCATTTTGCCCGTGCGCCTGTTGCAAGGATCACGGCGTCGGCCACATAGGTCGTGCCGCTGTCGCCCTTGGCGTGGAAGGGGCGGCTGGACAGGTCCAGATCGGTGATGATGTCGCCGATGATCTCGGTCCCCATCGCCTTGGCGTGGTCCTGCATACGGATCATCAGATCGGGGCCCTGGACCTCGCTGTCGCCGGGCCAATTTTCAACCTCGGTCGTGGTGGTCAACTGCCCGCCCGGTTCGATGCCTTGTACAAGGATCGGGTTCAGCATCGCGCGGCTGGCATAGACACCGGCAGTATATCCAGCAGGGCCGGAGCCGATGATCAAAAGCTTGGTTTCGCGAGTTTCGGCCATGATAAAGAACCCCAGAATGTATCATTTGTTGCGTTCCAACCGATATAGACGCCCCTCGGGTTGCCTTAAACCCCAAGTTTGCATATCCGCCCTGCAAAGATCGCCGTCATCGAAAATGCGGTTGATTTTTGCTTGAATTCAGAACATTGCGCACCGGCGAAAGATTATTGCGTCCAACGATGTTGGTGCTATAACAATTGAAAATCCTATGGGGGCATTATGGCAGGGACGCGGCTTGATCCGATTGATCGGAAAATTTTAGCCGAATTGCAGGCGGACGGGCGCATGACCAACGTTGAGTTGGCCAAACGTGTAGGCATCTCTGCGCCGCCGTGCCTGCGCCGGGTCCGGACCCTTGAGGAAAGCGGATATATCCGCGGCTACCACGCGAATGTTAACGCGCGCGAGCTGGGGTTCGAGGTACAGGTTTTCGCCATGGTCGGTCTGGCCAGCCAGGCTGAATCCGACCTCACCGCCTTTGAAGAGAAGTGCCGCAACTGGCCGCTGGTCCGCGAATGTCACATGCTCAACGGCGAGGTGGATTTCCTGCTGAAATGCGTCGCCCCCGATCTGTCGAGCTTCCAGAGCTTTCTGACCGGACAATTGCTGACGACGCCCAATGTGGAAAGCGTCAAAACCAGCCTTGTGATCCGCCCGGCCAAAGATGAACCGGGCGTGCCTTTTGATGTGCTGGAAAGCCGTCTGAAAAGCGAACCCTAAAGGCTATTGCGCAGCGTAGATCGGGTCTGACCGTTCTGACGCGCGGGGGTGACACAGCGGGCCAAAATCTTTGGCACCACTGATATGCGGAAACATTGATAAAAACGCGTCACGTTGATGCAGCGGCAGGGCTGCGATTGTCGACGGGCCGGGGTGAAATGTCTCCATCTCCAGACCGCTGACGCTGATCGCGGCATGACGGGCAAGACCCAAGTGATACAGCCGTACCGGCGTCGGAGGCTGAATTTCGATTATATTCACCCCGTCCACCAGATCTCGCATCAGGGTAAAGACCTTGCGCGTCTGCTCTGCGCCGCGAAGACTTTGTGGCGTATGAAGGATGCGCGCAGCGGGACCGAAGGTCAGGAAACCAGAGGGGCGCGCCAGCCCCAGACTGTCCGCCATGACCCGTACAAGTGGCGTGCGATGGCCGATATCCGCAGGGACGAACTTGCTTGATCCAACCCAAAGAAGCGGAGTGTGCAGCCCGTCGGCCTGTACGATCCGGTCACCGGGGCAAAGGTCTTCGACCGGGATTTCCCCTTGGGTCGTGCGGATCAACGTGCCATGGGCGAAAGCGGAAAACGGTTCTTCGAACAACGGTGTGGCAGGGGCGTAGCCTTCGGTCACAAAGACGGAGCCGTCCTGACGCAGCACCGCAATCTCATACGCGCGGGTGCGTCCGGTGGATCTGGCACGCGCTTCCCGCAGAACCGAACGGGAGGCTACTGATTGCGCCGTATGTGTAGGGGAGGGGATGAAATCAGGGGCAGTATGCAATGTCATAATGTGACCTTTATATGGTCGATCCCACATGCCTAGCCCCCGCTGAAACACCTGCGATCCGGATTAATCCGCGCGAGAGAGGCCCGCGCGCAGAGAATGTTTGTGATCGGTCTCAAACCATCTGTGCGGACAGGCACCCGCCCGTCGCGCGCAGGGTCACCGGCTGGCCCGAGAACCCTGGGGCCATAAGCCGACCCTCTTCAGGCGGCTTTTTGCTGAGACGTCAGGGCAGCGCGTTTCGCGATAAACGCGGCGCGGCGTGTGCCACGGGACCAAGGCAGGTTCACGCCTTCCTTGTTGGAAGCGTCGATAACCGATTTGATGAAGCGTGCGTTGGTTTTCATGCTCTGTATCCTATTGTCTATGGGCAATGCCCTTTCGTCGAGGATCACTATGCAAATGCTTTCGGGCACCGATGGGGCATTTCGGGAAAAAATACAGATAATTCGAGCAGACCTGGGCGCGGTTTGTGGCACGCGCTCAAAAGCGCGAAACACCCTTGAATTTATGACCTGTGGTGGAAAATGGGCCGGCATTTAAACAGCCTGCTGGCCAGCTATGGGGCGAAATCTGGGCAGGTGCCTGTCGCATTGCTGCCTAAATTCAGGCTTCTATAGCACAATCGCAGCGATCAGCCGGCCATAGTCAGCCTCTTTCGCGTGGGTGCTGCGACGGTAGCTATAGAAACGATCCGCATCGCTATAGGTGCAGTGGCGCGTCCATTCCGCATGGCCCACACCTGCCGCGCGCAGGCGGTTCAGGCCAAAGCCCGCAAGGTCGAACTGCATCCGGTCATCGGCACCATTTGCGAAATAGCGGGCGAATGTCGGATCCTCTGCCAGAAAGGCGTCGATGAACTCTGGCCCGACCTCATAGGCGCGCTGGCTGATGCAGGGGCCGATCACTGCTGTGATATTGTCGCGCGTGGCCCCAAGGTCTTCCATCGCCTCGACCGTGGCGGTCAGCACCCCGTCAAGCGCGCCGCGCCAACCGGCATGCGCCGCCCCGATCACGCCGGCCTCGGCGTCGTGGAACAGCACAGGCTGGCAATCAGCGGTCAGGATCGACAAGGCCAGCCCCGGTGTCGCGGTGACCAGCGCATCGGCGCGGGGCTTCTCGTTCAGGGGGCCATCGACGTTAATGACGGTGGCGGAATGGATTTGGTGCACGCCAACCAGATGGTCCGGTGCCACGTCCATTGCATCGGCGACACGGGCACGATTGATCTCTACGACCTCGCGCTGGTCGGAACTGCCAACCCCGCAATTCAGCCCGGCAAACACGCCAGAGGAGGCTCCGCCGCGGCGCGTAAAGAACCCGTGGCGCACGTCGCCAAGACTATCGGAGGTGAGTATTTCCAGCGTCATGGTTCCAATCCTGGGGGCGGGTTGTGGTGCGGAGGATAAATCCCCATCACTTTAAACAAATTTCCCATTTCTGACGGATGCGTCAAGCGTCTATGTGCGGCGACATGGGCGTTCAGCGCGTCCTCGATCATGCCCTTGGCAAGGGTCTGTGCGCGTTGTGTGATCCCGAGGCGTTCAAGAAAGACGCCCTGCGGGGTGATGCGAGTGTGGCTAGCCGGTGCGGCTGCGAGGGCAAGCTTTTCAAAATCGACGTGTGCTGTCAAATCGGCTTGGCCGGGAGCGGCCAGCGGATCGGCTTTTTCATGCCCCTGCAGCGCCTGCAGGGTATCGCCCAGACTGTGCCAGTCGCCATAATCCACGATCAGCGCGGCACCACCGTGGGTCGCGATCCGTTCCGACACAGGGTGGAGGATCGGCGCAAGCTGCGTGCAATCCTCGACCAGATCGCCGGGCGTGGTATCGGCCAGCCGGTCGGCCAGCGCGGGTTGCGGCAGTTCGGGCCCCAGCCCAAAGCTCAACGCGCCGTCCGCCAGCCCAACCTGCCGTTCGTGCCACGATGTTTCGCCACGGACGAACTGGCGGATCGGCAGCGCGTCGAAAAATTCATTTGCCACCAGAAAAAGCGGCTGGTCGGGCAGCGCGTCGGTCCTGTCGGCCCAGATCACCTGATGCCCCGCAAGGGTCTTGGCCTGCACATCGCGCAGCGTCGGGGACGCCTCTACCAGCGTAATTTGCGCCGCCTCGATAAAGCCGGGCACGTTACGGGTCGCACGCAGGATATCGGCCATCAGGGTGCCGCGACCGGGGCCAAGCTCGGCCAAGGTGAAGGCCGAGGGCGCGTCTTGGGCGATCCAGCTCTGCGCGAGACACAGGCCCAACAGCTCTCCGAACATCTGGCTGATCTCGGGGGCAGTGGTGAAATCGCCTTGGGTGCCAAAGGGGTCACGGGTGGTATAATAGCCCTGCGTCGGATGCAGCAGGCAGGTGGCCATATATTCGTCTATCCGCATCGGCCCGTTGGACGCGATGCGGCTGTGTAGAATGTCGCGTAGTGTGGTCATGCCTTGCGCGTCGCCCGCAAGATCAGGAACACCCCGATGGCAATCATCGGCAGGCTCAGCAGTTGGCCCATGGTCAGCCCCCAGCCGTTTACATGCCACGCCAGCCCCAGCGGGTTGTTGGCGCTGACAAATTGCGCATCAGGTTGGCGTACGAATTCGACGATGAAACGCGCGGCCCCGTAGCCGGCCAGAAAGACGCCGCCGATCAGCCCCTCCGATTTCAGCCCGCCGCGCCGCCATGCCAGATAGATCAGCAGGGCCCCAAGGATCAGCCCCTCAAGCAGCGCCTCATATAGCTGCGAGGGATGCCGCGCACAGATCGTCGCAATGTCCGGGCAGTCCTGTGCGGCTACCGTGGGAAAGGCCACGCCCCAGGGCAGATCGGTGGGGCGGCCCCAAAGCTCTGCATTGATGAAATTCGCCAGACGCCCCAGAAACAGGCCGGGGGGCAGCCCCAGACAGACGACATCACCGGTAGAGATCGTGCTGATGCCGTGACGTTTGGTATAGGCGATGCCCGCAAAGATCACCCCAAGCGCGCCGCCGTGGAACGACATGCCCCCCTCCCAGATCCGTAGGATCTGCGCGGGATTGCTGAGGTAGTAGCCCGGTTGATAGAATAGTACATATCCCAGACGCCCGCCCAGAATGACGCCGAGAATGACCCAGAAAAGCAGATCCTCGACCTGCTGTTTGGTCATGACGGGGGTATTGCCCGCCCAAAGCCGGGGCCGTTCAACGGCGCGCACCACGATGCGCCAGCCAACAAGGATGCCGACGATATAGGCCAGCGCATACCAGCGTAGGGCGACGGTCATGCCAAATAACGTGAACGAGAAAATCTCGGGCGATAGGTCGGGGAAGGGGAGCATTGCATTCATGCGCTGATTGAGCCTGACCGTAAACGGAAGTCAACCTTGCGAGAACCCGCTTTGCACACCATATAGTGAGCAACAGCCGATCAGGAGAGAATGACCATGCAAACGCGCAACAAGATTTTCGACGACATCTCGCAGATGATGACCAATGCCATGGGCGTGGCTCAAGGGGCCAAGACCGAAGCAGAGACCGCGATGAAGGGCATGCTGGACCGTTGGCTGGCAGACCGTGATTTTGTGACACGCGAAGAATTCGACGCAGTGCGCGCCATGGCGCAAAAAGCCCGCGAAGAGAATGAAGCGCTGAAGGCGCGGATTGATGCGATGGACAGCAAGGGCTGATCGCCGCGCTTACCTTCGGCCTACGTTGAACGATGTGATCCGCACCCGCCTTTTGGCGGGTGTGTTCGTTTTTGGGGTGGCACCTTCGCCTCTAATGCTGTCTGTCGGGGTTAGCGCTCTATAGATTGGGGGTTATGCTGCTTTTATCCACAAGATACTGAGGTTATCCCCTATCTTTCGTGGTTACCCCCAGAAAAAGACTTGCCTCAGGGCCGCGTTGCGCGCACCATATTTGGTATAGGTCGCTAATAACTTCGGCGATTTATGGTAGATGCACCCATGTATTGATGTGCCTGCGCATATGAATACCCGGATCCAAAGAGGTGACCACATGGCCCTGACAGAGCAGTATCTTGAAGAAGACATTCACCCCATCGACATCGTAGAAAATCTCGCGGCGTATCACGACTGGGACTTCGACCGTATATCGGACGAACAGATCGCGATGGCCGTCGAAGGGCAGTGGCGGACCTATTCCATCACCCTCGCGTGGTCGCCCTTTGACGAAACCCTGCGCCTTGTCTGCACCTTCGAAATGGATCCGCCCGCGGAAAAACTGCCGGTGCTCTATCACTTGCTCAACGATGTGAACGATCAATGCTGGACCGGTGCCTTCACATATTGGCCGGAACAAAAGCTGATGGTTTATCGCTATGGGCTGGTTCTTGCCGGGGGGCAGGATGCTTCTGCGCAGCAGATTGATACCATGATCAACGCCGCCGTGAGCAACGCAGAGCGGTATTATCCCGCGGTGCAACTGGCGGTTTGGGGCGACCAGACGCCCCGACAAGCCCTTCAGGTTGCCATTGCAGAGGCGTACGGCCACGCATAGGTGTATCCCCGAATGTTAATTTAGGGGTACAGATATGAAAGATACGCGCATCGCCAAAGACGGTTTGGTTCTACTGGGCTGTGGCAAGATGGGATCCGCGATGCTGGCGGGCTGGCTGGCACGCGGGCTTCCGACATCTTCGGTATATGTCATCGATCCGAAACCCTCTGATTGGTTGAAAGAGCAGGGCGTGCAGTTGAACGTCGATCTGCCCAAGGAGCCCGCTGTGGTTCTTGTAGCGGTGAAGCCGCAGATGATGGGTGACGCGCTGCCCACGTTGCAGGCCATGGGCAATGGCAAGACGGTGTTTGTCAGCGTCGCCGCCGGCACCACCATCGCGACGTTTGAGAAAACGCTGGGGGAACAGACGCCGATCGTGCGCGCCATGCCCAACACACCCGCCGCCATCAGCCAAGGTATCACCGCCATCGTCGGCAACGACCACGTCGACGCCAAGGGTATGGATGAAGCCGAAGAGCTGCTGTCGGCCGTAGGCGACGTTGTCCGGTTGGAGGAGGAATCCCAGATCGACGCGGTCACAGGGGTCAGCGGCTCGGGTCCGGCCTATGTTTTCCACATGATCGAAACCATGGCCGCGGGCGGGATCGCGCAGGGGCTCAGCCCCGAGCTCGCGCTAAAGCTCGCCACGGCCACGGTCGCAGGGGCCGGGGCGCTGGCGAAATCCGCGGACGAAGGCCCGGACCAGCTGCGCATCAACGTGACCAGCCCCAACGGCACCACACAGGCCGCGCTGGACGTGCTGATGAACGAGCAAGACGGCTTTCCGGTCCTGCTCAAACGCGCTGTGGCGGCGGCCGCCGATCGATCGCGCGAGCTTTCGAATGGCTGAGATCAGCTTTGACGACTTCATGAAAGTCGACATCAGGGTCGGGACGGTCACCCGTGCCGAACCCTTCCCCGAGGCGCGCAAGCCCGCGATCAAGATGTGGATCGACTTTGGTCCCGATATCGGTGAGCGTAAAACCTCGGCCCAGGTGACGGTGCATTACACGCCCGAGACGCTGATCGGCACGCAGGTGATGGGGGTGGTCAACTTCCCGCCGCGTCAGATCGGGCCGTTCATGTCCGAAGTTTTGGTGCTTGGGGTGCCGGACGAGGACGGGGCGATTGTGCTGATGCGCCCCACGCAACCCACCCCGAACGGAGGACGTCTGCATTGACGAAACTACTGATCGCCCGCCCTGCGCCCCCCGAAGTGCACGAGGCCCTGCAAGGCTTTGACGTGACCTATCGCGAGGACAGCGCGCCCCTGTCCGAGGACGAGATGCAGGACGCCCTGCGCGACTATGACGGGGTGCTGGCCACCTTGGGCGACCGCTTTACCGCGGATGTCTTTGGCAAGGTCGGCATGCCACGGTGCAAGATGCTTGCCAATTTCGGGGTCGGCTATAACCACATTGATGTCGACGCGGCAAAGGCGGCGGGGCTTCAGGTCTCTAACACGCCCGGTGCTGTGACCGATGCCACCGCCGATATCGCCATGACGCTGATGCTGATGGCCGCACGGCGTGCGGGAGAAGGCGAGCGGCTGGTGCGGTCAGGGCAATGGTCCGGATGGGAGCCTTCGCAGCTTTTGGGCATGCATCTGACGGGCAAGACTGTCGGGATCGTCGGGATGGGTCGGATCGGCCAAGCCGTCGCGCGGCGCTGTCACTACGGCTTTTCGATGGATGTGAAATACTTTAGCCGCAGTGCGAAAAGCGTCGCCTATCCGGCGGAACATATCAGTGATCTCAAACAGTTGGTCGCCGCTGTTGATGTGGTCGTTATCGCTGTGCCGGGCGGGGACGACACGCAGCATCTGATCAACGCGGATGTGTTGGCGGCGATGCAGCCGCATGCCTTCCTGATCAACATCGCGCGCGGCAATATCGTCGAGGAAGCCGCTTTGATCCAGGCCCTGCAAGCGGGCACCATCGGCGGCGCAGGGCTGGATGTGTATGAGTTCGAGCCAGAGGTGCCGCAAGCCCTGCGGGATCTGGATAACGTGGTGCTATTACCGCATCTAGGCACGTCCTCCCGGGAGGTGCGTGTGGATATGTGGATGATGGCGGTTGAGAATTTGAAAGCGGGCGTCGCGGGCGAAACGCCCCCGAACCTCGTTTAACGGCCCACGGCCTCGCGCCAATGTCGGCGGCATAATGAGATATAGGTCTCGTTGCCGCCGATCTGCACCTGCGCCCCTTCGCGGATCGCTTTGCCTTCGGCATCCTGCCGCACCACCATCGTCGCTTTCTTGCCGCAGTGGCAGATCGTGCGCACCTCGCGCATTTCATCCGCCAGTGCGAGCAGCGTGGCCGACCCAGGGAAGAGCAGACCCCGGAAGTCCACGCGCAGCCCGTAGCACATGATAGGCACCCGCAGGTCATCCACCGCACGCGCCAATTGCCAGACCTGATCAGGGCTGAGGAACTGCGCCTCGTCGATGAAGATGCAGGCGCAAGGGCCTTCAGCCAAACGCTTTTCGATCTTCGCCAGAAGGTCTTCGTCTGTCTCGAAGGTGTCGGCCTCGTGCCCGATCCCGATACGCGATGCGATCCGCCCGTGTCCGGCGCGGTGGTCGAATTTCGCGGTCATCAGATAGGGGACCATGCCGCGTTCGACATAGTTATGAGCCGCCTGCAGAAGCACGGTCGATTTGCCCGCGTTCATGGTCGAATAATGAAAGTAAAGCTTTGCCATGGCCCTCTTTAGCGTCAGGCGACCTTGGCGTTCAAGGTGGGGGGAGGGCAGCGGGGGCGCGTCTGTCGCAGACCGCGCCCCACATGTCACAGGTGTTGAGGTGGCTCTGTGCCAGTGGGCTTAGCCGTGGCGCTGCACCAGCACAGACCCCACGGAATATCCGGCCCCGAAGGAACAGATCAGCCCGGTGTCCCCATCGGTCAGATCGTCGGAGTATTTTGAAAACGCGATGATCGACCCGGCAGAGGAGGTGTTGGCGTAGTCTTGCAGGATGTTGGGCTGCTCGCCCGCTTCGGGCGCGCGACCCAGCACTTTGCGACCGATGAAGTCATTCATCGATTTATTCGCCTGATGCAGCCACAGACGCTTTAGATCAGCGGCCTCAACGCCTTCGTCAGCCATGTGGCCCGCGATGTGTTCGGCAACCATCGGCAGCACTTCCTTGAACACCTTACGCCCGTTCTGCATGAACTGCATGTCGCGGCGGTCCGCGACGCCATCGGGGCGAGACCGGCGCAAAAAGCCATTGTTGTTGCGGATGTTGTTCGAGAACTCGGTCGCGCAACGGGTCGATTTGATCTCGAAATAAGCACCGGCTGCGTCTTCGGCGCGTTCGATCAGCACGGCGGTGGCCACGTCCCCAAAGATAAAGTGGCAGTCACGGTCGCGCCATTCCAGATGGGCCGAGCATATCTCGGGACAGACCACCAGCGCCGAGCGGATTGAGCCGGAGCGGATCATATCCGCCGCCGCTTGGATGCCGAAGGTCGCGGACGAACAGGCGACGTTCATATCGAAGGCAAAGCCGTTGATATCCAGCAACTGCTGGATTTCGATCGCCACCGCCGGATAGGCGCGTTCAATGTTCGACGCCGCACAGATGACGGCATCAACATCAGCCGCGGTTTTCCCCGCCGCCTGCAACGCCTTTTGCGCCGCATCCAGCGCCATCTCGGCCATCAGGCCGGGTTCGTCGTCGGACCGTTGGCGCAGCAGGGGGTGCATCACCTTGGGGTCCAGAATACCCGTCTTATCCATGACATAGCGCTGTTCGATCCCCGACGCCTTGACGATGAACTCTTCTGACGAGTGTTCCTTGGCGGGCAACTCTCCGGCCTCGATCTCAGCGGCATGTTCGGCATTGTACAGATCGGCATAGGCGTTGAACGCCTTGACCAGCTCGGCGTTGGTGATGACCTGTTCCGGCGTAAAGATGCCGCTACCAGTAATGGCGGGTGTGTACATGGGTAAACCTTTTTCAGCGTTGTCCGAGTAGGCCAAGAAACGGCTGCGGGGTCAAGTCCAGCGGGGGCTGGCATGCAAGGGCGACGGACAATGAGAGGGAGGGATGAGAGGGGAAAGACCTGCGCCACGCATCAAAGACGCGGCGCAGGTCAGAAAGGGCAGGTTAGCCCTGAAGCGATTTAACGCCGATCTCGTCTTCGGCTTGTGCCTTGATGGCCAGCGCTGCGGCATAGGCACCGGCGGCCGTGGTGAAATACGGGATCTTGTCATACAGCGCGATAGAGCGGATGGATTTGCTGTCCTCGACCGCCTGCGCGCCTTCGGTGGTGTTCATCACCAGTTGGATCGCTTCGTCCTTCATCATGTCGGTGATGTTCGGGCGACCCTCGTAGACCTTGTTCACGATCTCGCAGGCGATGTCATGCTCTGTCAGCCAGGCGGCGGTGCCACGGGTGGCGCGCAGGGTGAACCCTTGCTCCAGCAGGATACGCGCGGCGGTCAGCATGTCATCCGACTTGTCCATATCCTTGATCGAGAAGAACACACAGCCGTTACGCGGCAGCGGGTTGCCCGCGCCCATCTGCGCCTTGAGGAAGGCACGCGGGAAATCGCGGTCCCAGCCCATAACCTCGCCCGTTGACCGCATTTCAGGGCCAAGCAGCGTGTCGACGCCGGGGAAGCGGGCGAAGGGCAGCACGGCTTCCTTGACCGAGAACCAAGGCATGTTCGGGTCCGCCAGTGTCATTGGATCACCCAAAGGCAGCACGTCGTCATAGGCGGCATCCTCACGGTAGGGCGCGCGTTGCGGGAAGGCCGACAGCTTTTCGCCCGCCATGATCCGCGCAGCGATTGACGCAATCGCGCTGTCCGTCGCTTTGGCGACAAAGGGCACGGTGCGCGAGGCGCGGGGGTTGACTTCGATCAGGTAGATCTCGCCGTCCTTGACCGCGAACTGGATGTTCATCAGGCCCACTACATTCAATGCCAGCGCCAGCGCCTTGGTCTGTTTTTCGACCTCGGCAATGATGTCGCGGCTCAGCGAATAGGGGGGCAACGAACAGGCGCTGTCGCCCGAATGAACGCCGGCCTCTTCGATGTGCTGCATGATGCCCGCAACGTGGACATCCGTGCCGTCTGACAGCGCGTCTACGTCCAGCTCTACCGCGCCCGAGAGGTAGTGATCCAGCAGCACGGGGCTTTTGCCTGATACGACCACCGCGTCGCGGATATAGCGTTCAAGGCTGGCCTGATCGCGCACGATCTCCATCGCGCGGCCGCCCAGAACGTAAGACGGACGGATCACCAGCGGAAAGCCGATGTCTGCTGCGATCTCAAGCGCTTCGGCGTCGGAGTGGGCGATACCGTTATGTGGCTGCTTCAGGCCCAGCGATTGCACCAGCTGCTGGAACCGTTCGCGGTCTTCGGCAAGGTCGATCATGTCGGGCGTGGTGCCAAGGATCGGGATGCCCGCCTCTTGCAGCGCCTGCGCAATCTTCAGCGGTGTCTGGCCGCCGAACTGCACGATGACGCCGTGCAGCGTGCCGTTTTCCTGTTCGACCCGCAGGATTTCCATCACGTGTTCAAAGGTGACGGGTTCGAAATACAGCCGGTCCGAGGTGTCATAGTCGGTCGAGACGGTTTCGGGGTTACAGTTGACCATAATCGTCTCGTAGCCCGCGTCGGTCAGCGCATAGCAGGCGTGACAACAGCAATAGTCGAACTCGATCCCTTGACCAATCCGGTTCGGTCCACCGCCCAGAATGACGACTTTCTGACGGTCGCTGGGGCGGGCTTCGCATTCGACCTCGTCAAAGGCGGGGGCCTCGTAGGTAGAATACATGTAAGGCGTTTGCGCTTCGAATTCGGCGGCGCAGGTGTCGATCCGTTTGAACACGGCCTTGACGCCAAGGTTCAGACGCGCGCGGCGTACGTTGTCTTCGTCGCGACCGGTCAGCGTGCCAAGGCGCGCGTCGGTAAAGCCCATCATCTTGAGCTTGCGCATCCCGTCTTCGGTCAGCGGCAGCCCGTCTTTGCGGACCTGCGCCTCGGCGTCGACGATCTCGCGGATGCGGGCAAGGAACCACGGGTCGAACATGGTCACACCGTGGATATCCACGTCGGACATACCGTGACGCATCGCCTGAGCAATGGTGCGCATCCGGTCGGGGGTCTGCTTGCTGATCGCGGCAATCAGCGCGGCTTCGTTCTGGGGTGCGTCGGCGGGCAGGTCACTGTCCAGACCGGGGATGTCGATTTCGTCAAAACCGGTCAGCCCGGATTCCATCGACGCCAGCGCCTTTTGCAGCGACTCGTGGATCGTGCGGCCAATCGCCATCGCTTCGCCGACAGACTTCATCGCGGTCGTCAGATAGGGTTCGGAGCCGGGGAATTTCTCGAACGCGAATTTCGGGATCTTGGTGACGACATAATCGATTGTCGGCTCGAAGGAGGCAGGGGTCACGCCGGTGATGTCGTTGTCCAGCTCGTCTAGGGTAAAGCCCACCGCCAGCTTGGCCGCGATCTTGGCGATGGGGAAACCCGTCGCCTTGGACGCCAGCGCAGAGGAGCGCGATACACGCGGGTTCATCTCGATCACGACCATGCGGCCATCTTCGGGGTTCACGGCCCATTGCACGTTCGATCCGCCTGTTTCCACGCCGATTTCGCGCAGCACGGCGATCGAGTGGTTACGCATGATCTGGTATTCTTTGTCGGTCAGCGTCAGGGCAGGGGCGACGGTGATCGAATCGCCTGTATGCACGCCCATCGGGTCGACGTTCTCGATCGAGCAGACGATGATCGCGTTGTCAGCGGTGTCGCGCACCACTTCCATCTCGTATTCTTTCCAGCCAAGCAGGCTCTCATCAATCAGGATCTGCCCCATCGGCGACGCGTCCATCCCCGAGCGGCAGTAGAATTCGTAATCGTCGCGGTTGTAAGCCACGCCGCCGCCGGTGCCACCCATTGTGAAGGCAGGGCGGATGATCGCGGGCAGGCCGACATATTCCAGCGCGTCGAGCGCAAGCTGCACGCCTGCCGCAAGGTCTTTCTTGCCGCTGGCGGCGACGGGTGCGGTGACGATGGTCGCCTTGGGGTTTTCGATGCCCAAACGGTCCATCGCCTCGCGGAAGAGCTTGCGATCCTCTGCCATTTCAATGGCTTCGCGTTTCGCGCCGATCATCTCGACGTTGAATTTCTCGAGCACGCCCATCTCTTCGAGCGCGAGCGAGGTGTTCAGCCCGGTCTGACCGCCCATCGTTGGCAGCAGCGCGTCGGGGCGTTCTTTCTCGATGATCTTGGCGACGATTTCAGGGGTGATGGGTTCGATGTAGGTGGCATCCGCCAGCCCCGGATCGGTCATGATCGTCGCGGGGTTGGAGTTCACGAGGATGACGCGGTAGCCTTCCTCTTTCAGGGCTTTACACGCCTGCGCGCCGGAGTAGTCGAACTCGCACGCCTGACCGATGACAATGGGCCCCGCTCCAATGATCATGATCGACTGGATATCGGTTCTTTTTGGCATGGCTCAGGCCCCCGGATGTTTGCAAATTCTCCGCGTTATAGGCTTTGGGGGGAGAGGTGCAAGGGGGCATGTCGGGATATGGGGCGTGTTTTCAGGCAACACCCATGTGGCAGGGGCGCAGCACCGCCCGATGCGGTGCCCCTTTGCCTCACCCCAGCGTCAGGAAGGCCCGCAAAGACGCCTCGAAGTCGCGCGGCTTTTCTGCATGCAGCCAATGGCCTGTGCCCGGCAGCTTGGCAAAGCGCGCTTGCGGGAACAGCGCCTTGATCACGGGGCGGTCTTCGGGTTTGACATAGGCGGAGTTGCCGCCGGACAGGAACAGCACCTCCCCCTCGTATTGTCCATCGACCCCATCGGGCCAGCCGACGATCTTGGACATCTCTGCCTCAAGCACATCAAGGTTCAGCTTCCACGTTTTGTTGGGCACATCCAGAGACTGGGTGAAAAAGCTTTGCAACGCAGGCTCGACCCCTGCAGCCGCCAATTGGTCAGAGGCGTCGGAGCGGCGGGTGAGCGTGGCCAGATCAACCGTGCGCATCGCATCGATAAACTCTTGCTGGCTGTGGCCATAGGCGACAGGAGCAATATCGGCGACCACCAGACGTTTCACGAGTTCGGGATGGTTCAGCGCCAGCATCATCGCCGCCTTACCGCCCATCGAATGCCCGCAGACGTCCATTGGCGCGCCAAGATGGGTGATGACCTCTGCCAGATCGGCGGCCATCTCGGGGTAGCTTTGCGCCTGCGCGCGCGGGCTGTCCCCGTGGTTGCGCATGTCGACGGTCACCACGCGGCGCTGGTCGGACATCCGTTTGGCGATCACGCCCCAATTGCGGCCTGACCCGAAAAGACCATGCACGATCAGCAGGGCAGGGGCGTCGCCTGTGGTGCCATATTCAGTGTAATTCAACATGCCCAAGATGTAGGGCCATTGCAGCCGATGTGCCAGACCGTTTAGGGTCGAAACATGCTGGATCAAAAAGACCTAGAGACCAAGGCACGTGAAATGCAGCGCGGCTTGCAGGCAAAGCTGGGTGTGCAGGGGCGCGATGTCTCTCATGCGCTGGCGCGCGCAGGGCGACGTCTGCCTGCGCGGGTGCGGCGTGAGGGCAAGGTCTTTGCACAGGCGGCTTTTATGGCGCGCAACCCCAAGATGGCACGCAGGCTCGAGGGGGCAACGGTGCAGTCCGCCTATGACCGCGTGATGGAGCATCTTGCCGGGATCGACGTGGCCGAACGGCGCAAGGACCGCTGGCTTGGTCTTGCGGCAAGTGTGGCGTTCAACTTGATTTGCGTTGCGGTGGCGTTCATCACGTTTCTGTGGTGGCGCGGCTACGTCTGACGGGCGCTGCTGTTACGATCGAATTTGCAAAAGCCCCGCTGCGGACCTGCAAGCGGGGCTTTGTTTTGAAGCGTGGTTTTGGGGCGCTGCCCCGCCCTTGCGGGTCCCCCGGGATTTAATCCATTTGGAAGGGCCCGGGGCACATCGCATTAGAGGTTGGGGCTTTAGAGGTTGGGGTAGATCGGGAAGCGGGCGCAGAGCGCTTCGACTTCGGCTTTGACCTTGGCTTCGACCTCGGCGTTGCCATCGGCACCATTGGCGGCCAGCCCGTCGACGACCTCGATGATCCAGTCGGCGATATGACGGAATTCATCCTCGCCAAACCCGCGTGTTGTTGCCGCAGGCGAGCCCAAACGGATGCCGGAGGTGACCATGGGCTTTTCAGGGTCAAACGGCACACCGTTCTTGTTGCAGGTGATATGCGCGCGGCCCAGGGCTTTTTCGGTGTCGTTCCCTTTGACGCCTTTGGGGCGCAGGTCGACCAGCAGCAGGTGGGTGTCGGTGCCGTGTGTGATCGTGTCGAGCCCGCCTTTGATCAGCTGGTCGCTGAGTGCTTGGGCGTTCTTGATGACCTGTTGGATGTAGGTCTTGAACTCGGGCTTGAGCGCTTCACCAAAGGCCACGGCCTTGGCCGCGATCACATGCATCAGCGGGCCACCCTGAATACCGGGGAAGATGGCCGAGTTGAACTTTTTCGCCAGCGCTTCGTCGTTGGTCAGGATCATGCCGCCGCGCGGACCGCGCAGGGTTTTATGTGTGGTGGTTGTCGCCACATGCGCATGGGGGAAGGGGGAGGGGTGTTCGCCCGCAGCGACCAGACCGGCAAAATGGGCCATGTCCACCTGCAGGTAGGCACCAACCATATCCGCAATCTCGCGCATCCGCTTGAAGTCGATCTGGCGCGGAATGGCGGAGCCACCGGCGATGATCAGCTTGGGCTGGTGCTCTTTCGCGAGCGCTTCGACCTGGTCATAGTCAAGCTGGTTGTCTTGTTTGCGCACGCCGTACTGGATGGCGTTGAACCATTTGCCGGATTGGTTCGGCTTGGCCCCGTGGGTCAGGTGGCCGCCCGCGTCGAGGCTCATGCCCAGAATGGTGTCACCGGGTTGCAGCAGCGCTGTGAACACGCCCTGGTTGGCTTGGCTGCCCGAATTCGGCTGCACGTTGGCGAAGTCGCAGTTGAACAATTTGCACGCGCGTTCAATCGCCAGGTTTTCCGCCACATCGACAAAATCACACCCGCCATAATAGCGGCGGCCCGGGTAGCCTTCGGCGTATTTGTTGGTCATCACCGACCCTTGCGCCGCCATGACAGCCGCAGACACGATGTTCTCGGAGGCGATCAGTTCGATCTCGTTACGCTGGCGACCCAGCTCGTCTGTGATGGACCCAAAGATTTCGGGATCGGCTTCGGACAGGGGGGTGGTGAAAAAACCGGACATGGGCGTGGTTCCTTTGACTACGTGTGCGGGTTGCGGGCTATCTAGCTTAATCCGGCACGGGGGTGAAGGTCGTAATGCGCCGGTCGCACCGTCATATGCGGCAAAGCTGGTAGGTCGGCGCGATATGTGGTTCTTTTGACTGTGAATATCCCTCATTGGAAACATCCGCCCATGAAGATCGCTTTTATCGCCAGCCGCTCTGATGTTGCACAGGATGCGTTGACGGCGCTGAGCGCACGATACGGCAATGTCACGCGCGAGGAGGCAGAGGTCATCGTCGCCCTCGGGGGGGACGGGTTCATGCTGCAGGCGCTGCACGACTCGCAAGAGCTGTCGACGCCGGTCTATGGCATGAACCGCGGCACCATCGGGTTCTTGATGAACGCCTATGCCGAAGAGGATCTGGTGGATCGTCTGCGCGCAGCAGAAGAGGCGGTGATCAACCCGCTGGTGATGGTCGCCACACATGCGAATGGCGAGACCTCCAAGGCGCTGGCCTTGAACGAGGTCGCCTTGCTGCGCGAAGGACCGCAGGCCGCCAAGCTGCGGATCAGCGTCGACGGGCGCGTGCGGATGGAGGAGCTGGTCTGCGATGGCGCACTGGTGGCGACGCCTGCCGGGTCCACCGCCTATAATTACTCCGCGCACGGCCCGATCCTGCCGATTGGCGCGGATGTGCTGGCCCTGACGGCGATGGCGGCGTTTCGGCCACGGCGCTGGCGCGGGGCCTTACTGCCGAAAACGGTGACCGTGCGCTTTGATGTGCTGGAGCCCGCCAAACGCCCTGTGATGGCCGACGCCGACGGGAATTCCTACCGCGATGTCGTCGCGGTCGAGATCACCTCGGACCCGTTGATCAAGCACCGTATCCTGTTCGATCCGGGCCACGGTCTGGAAGAACGGCTGATCAGCGAGCAGTTCAACTAATCCGCGTTTCAGCCGGAACCGCGGTGCCTTTGGCGCGTTGATATTCCGAGACGCATGAGAGGCCGTTCAGGTGCTTTCATCGTTTGGAATTTTAGCAAAAGGAGACCTGACATGAATTGGGATACAATCAAAGGTAACTGGAGCCAGATGACCGGTAAGGTCAAAGAAGAATGGGGTGATCTGACCGACGATGACCTGACAGAAGCCGCCGGCGAACGCGACCAGCTGGTCGGCAAGATTCAGGCGCGCTACGGCGTTGCCAAAGACGAGGCGGAGCGTCAGGTAGACAGCTTTGTGGCCAAACACTAACTGGCCTAGATATCGATTAGAAAAGGCGGCTGTTACAGCCGCCTTTTTCGCGTTATGGGGGGCCGGATCTATCAGGTGTCCCTGGCGTAGCCGATGGTTTGCAGCGCCGACTTGATCTCGTCCAGAATGGCCGGATCGTCGATCGTCGCGGGCAGCTTGAACGGCTCTGCATCCGCCAGTTTGACCATCGTTGCCCGCAGGATCTTGCCTGAACGCGTCTTGGGCAAACGATCCACCACCAGCGTCATCTTATAGGCCGCCACTGGCCCGATCTGGTCACGCACCCGTTGCTGGCATTCGGCTGCAATCTCGGCATGGGGGCGGTCGACCCCTTTGGACAGGCACACAAACCCCATCGGAGCCTGGCCCTTCAGCGGATCGTTGACGCCGATCACGGCACATTCAGCCACATCGGGGTGGCCTGCCAGAACCTCCTCCATCGCGCCGGTGGACAAGCGGTGACCGGCGACGTTGATCACATCATCGGTGCGCGCCATGATATACAGATATCCATCCTCGTCGATCCTGCCCGCATCGCCCGTTTCGTAGTATCCGGGATAGGTCGTGAGGTAACTTTTGCGGAAGCGGTCTTCGGCATTCCACAGGGTTGGCAGCGTGCCGGGAGGCAGGGGCAGCTTGATCGCGATAGACCCCAAAGTGCCAGCGGGTTGCGGTTCACCCGCCTCGTTCAGGATTTGCACGTCATAGCCCGGCATCGGCACCGTAGGGGAGCCGACCTTGACCGGCAGCGCCTCTAGTCCGGCGGGGTTGCCGACGATGGTATAGCCGGTTTCGGTCTGCCACCAATGGTCATAGACGGGTATGCCCAGCTTTTCCTGCGCCCAGATCACGGTGTCTGGGTCGGCACGCTCGCCCGCCAGATACAGCGCGCGCAGGCAGGAAATGTCGTATTTGCCAATCTCCTCGCCCTTGGGATCTTCGCGTTTGACGGCGCG
>ENA-ORDG01000406-ORDG01000406.1-marine-metagenome-genome-assembly--contig:-NODE-406-length-19563-cov-4.697270_pt1 | contig 19563 bp, 18 predicted proteins | sample MGYA00248629_ERZ508524 | MGnify/ENA primary metagenome ERZ508524 (study PRJEB26194, sample SAMN05421901) | marine metagenome | isolation source: East of Rio de Janeiro, Brazil, South Atlantic Ocean...
GATTACAGCGATTATCCGGAGCAACTTTCAGCAATTATTCAACCCATACTTCAAGAAAATATAGATTTTGTAATTGGCGCAAGAGTAGACCGACTTAGGGAAGAAGGTTCAATGACGTTTCCGCAAATTTTCGGTAATTGGTTAGCTACGCGATTAATGCGTTTGTTTTTTGGAGCAAGATTTACCGATCTAGGTCCGTTTCGAGCCATTAAATATGAAAAGTTATTGGCCTTAAAAATGGAAGACAAAACCTATGGTTGGACGGTTGAAATGCAGTTGAAAGCCATCAAACAAAAACTTTCGTATGTAGAAGTGCCGGTAAATTATAGAAATCGAATCGGTGTTTCTAAAGTTTCTGGAACGTTAAAAGGAGCCGTAATGGCTGGTGTTAAAATTTTAGGTTGGATTTTTAAATATAGTTTGAAGTAATAGTTATTGTCATTCCGTGTTTGACACGGAATCTCATCCAGTTTAGCTTAGTGAGATGCTGGAATCGAAGATTCAAAGGGGTTGATCAAGTTCAGTATGACAGCGTTATAAAATAAAAAGTTTCCTCCCTTGATAAAGGGGAGATGCCGAAGGCAGAGGGGTTTATGATTACAATAATTCTTACACTTTATACACTTGCTTTACTCATTGTGTTTTTTTACGCGTTAGCGCAATTGCAGTTGGTCTTCAATTATTTTAAAGCACAAAAAGTAAAAGACACTTCAGAAAAATTTAATTTTCAGCTAGAAGAAGAAATTCCGTTTGTGACGGTTCAACTTCCTTTATACAATGAAAAATATGTTGTTGAGCGATTGCTGAAAAATATCGTTCAGCTTGATTATCCTCGAGAGAAATTAGAAATTCAAGTGTTAGACGATTCTACCGACGATTCGGTTTTGCAAACTCATCAATTGGTTGAAAGGTTTAAAACTGAAGGAATCGATATTCAGCATATCATTAGAACGCATCGCAAAGGCTTTAAAGCCGGAGCCTTAAAAGAAGGTTTGAAGATCGCAAAAGGAGAATTCATTGCTATTTTTGATGCCGATTTTATGCCGAAAAAAGACTGGCTGCAGCAAACCATTCCTTATTTTAAAGATGAAGAAATTGGCGTAGTGCAAACTCGTTGGTCACATTTAAATCGTGATTACTCCTTGATTACCAAAGTGCAAGCCTTTGCGTTAGACTTTCATTTTATTTTAGAGCAAGTTGGTAGAAGTTTTGGTAAGCATTTTATCAATTTTAACGGAACGGCCGGTGTTTGGAGAAAGTCGTGTATTCTTGATGCCGGGAACTGGCAAGGTGATACTCTAACCGAAGATTTAGATTTAAGTTATCGAGCCCAATTAAAAGGCTGGCAATTTAAATATTTACAAGAGGTTGAAACTCCGGCAGAATTACCGATGGTGATGAGTGCAGCGCGTTCACAGCAATTTCGATGGAATAAAGGTGCGGCAGAGAATTTTCAGAAAAATTACAGTCAGTTGTTTAAAAACAAACAACTTTCTTGGGCAACTAAATTTCACGGCTTTTTTCATTTACTTAATAGTTCGATGTTTTTATTAGTCTTGGTGATTGCAGTATTGAGCGTTCCGGTGTTGTACATTAAAAATCAGTTTCCGGAGTATAGCTTTTATTTTTATGTCATGGCATTTCTAGGCGTGAGTACGTTAATTTTCTTTATCGCTTACTTGATCACGTTCATTAAAATCCACGGAAAAGAAAAGAAAAGCTTATTGAAATTTATCGGGATGTTTTTTGCATTCTTTTCGGTTGCTATGGGCTTGTCGGTGCATAATACTTGGGCAATTCTAGAAGGGCATTTGGGCAAAAAATCTTCTTTTATTCGAACCCCAAAATTTAACATTACTAGTTTAAATGATTCTTGGAAAGAGAATCAATACCTTCAATATTCCTTCAGCTTTACGCAATTACTAGAATTAGGCTTGTTTTTTTATTTCGCATTCGCGATTTATAGTGCTTTTAAGGTAAACGATTTTGGTTTACTAATTTTTCATACGATGCTTTTCTTTGGGTTTGGCTTTGTGGTTTGGAAATCATTTTTCCCTAACTTTCGGTTGAAAAATCGAAAATAGATTGCTGAAGAATTTCTTGAAATATCATAAAATTTCATTGATTATGATGCTTAGCGTCGTAATCATGTATGCTGCATTTGCTTACGATTTAGTGCGGAGTGACTTTATAAAGTTACTCAGTTTATATGCTGCTTTATTTTTTCTGAGTTTTAAAATGATCCAACTACAAAAAACAAATTGGAAGTTATTGTTAGGCTTCGGAATTGTTTTTCGGTTGGTTTTTCTTTTTGCGATTCCCAATTTATCACAAGACTTTTACCGTTTTATTTGGGATGGGAGGTTGATTGCGGAAGGAATCAACCCTTATCTTTCTACTCCGCAAGAATGGATGCAGTCCGGCAATTTTGGAGTGGTTGCACAATCACGACAATTAGTTGAAGGTATGCAAAGCCTAAATGCAAGTCATTACACGAATTATCCGCCAGTTTCTCAATGGGTTTATGCCCTGGCCGGAATTCTATTTCCGAAGAGCATTTTAGGAAGCGTTATCGTGATGCGCGTTATTTTAATTTTCGTAGATGTCATGACTTTTATATTTCTTCGGAAATTACTTCAGCAACTAAAACTATCAAAGCATCAAGCCTTTTGGTATTTTTTAAATCCGTTAGTAATCATCGAGCTTACCGGAAATTTACATTTTGAAGGCTTGATGGTAATGTGTTTATTGATCTCTATTTATTTATTGCTGAAAAAGAAATGGATCTGGGCAGCTGTACTGTTTGGTCTTTCAGTATCGGTAAAGCTTCTTCCTTTGGTGTTGTTGCCGTTATTTTTTCATTATTTCAGAAAACAAGAAAAGCTAAATATTTATAAGTTGATCGCTTTCTACGGAATTACCTTTTTAACCGTACTTATCACTTTTCTGCCTTTTATTTCCTTAGAATTAATTCAGAATTTTGGAGATTCGGTAGCTTTGTGGTTTAATAAATTTGAGTTTAATGCCAGTATTTATTATGTAATTCGTTGGATTGGTTTTCAAACCGTCGGCTGGAATATTATTGGGATTGTGGGTGAAATATTGCCGATAGTAATTCTTATAACGATTTTAGGATTGAGCTTTTTTAGAAATAACAATTCAGAAAAGATACTTTTTGCAAGTATGCTTTTTTCGCTGAGTATTTATTTTCTGTTGTCAACCACCGTTCATCCGTGGTACGTGATTACACCTTTAGCGATTTCAATTTTTACTCACTATAAATATCTTTTAATATGGTCGTTTACGGTGATTTTAAGTTATACCGCTTACGGCATAAATGGTTTTGATGAACAGCTGTGGTTGGTAGGGTTGGAGTATGTGTTGGTAGTTGGCTATTTAATTTATGAATTCAATTCTTCTGAAAAAATTAAGTTGTTTTAGTTTCTGCAAGGGATAGTAGTGGCATCCTTTTTTGTTGTGCTTCGACAAGCTCAGCATGACAACAAAAAAGATATAACGAATAGCCCGACCCGATAGGGATGCAGCCTAATTATTTTTCCGCTTTCAATCCAATATAAATATTTCGAATATAGATGATTGAACCACCGGCGTGAGCTGCAAATAAAACAGGGTCTTCTCGCATCACCGCATAATAAATTAGAATTGCAGAACCTACAACACTTAGAATCCAGAAGTTGGTGGGTAAACCCGATTCTTTTTCTTGTTCAGAATAATACCATTGGTATAAAAATCTACCGGTATAAATAATTTGGCCAATTACTCCAATAGCCATTAACCAAGTTGCAATACCATTTTCTTCTTGTTGTGAAAATAGTAAGCTGAAATTGATATTCGCCCAAAATATTCCGTAGAAAATCGCGAAAAGAGGAAAGCCAATCACTACAATTTTGAACAATATATTCGTGGGTTTCCATTCCTTTTGAAGTTGAAGATTTCTAATGAAGACATAGTAAATAATCACTTGCCCAAGCATAATTGAGAAATCTTTACGCAAGTAACCATAGATGAAAAATATAATGGCTGCGATAAGACTGAGTTTCCAAAAAGCTGAAGGTGTTTCTAATTGCTTTGCTTTTTCAGATTTTAACCACTGAAGAATAATGCGCGATGCAAATATAAACTGCGCGACAAACCCAACCGCGTAAATCATCCAATCATTCATAGTCGAAATTTTTTGCAATAACGGTATTTTAGAACCAACTATTTAGTTTTTGGCAAAAGCTTATTTCTTGTTTAACGCTACTCGTTTTACCTCATACACGTCTTTTCTTCTATCTTTTAAGTTATGAACGCTTCCAAAAGTGTGTAACTCTCTTAGTAAATCGATATCTACATCGGCCACTAAGATCATCTCTGCATTTGGAGTCGCTTCGGCTTTAATTCCGTTACTCGGGAACGCAAAATCGCAAGGTGTAAAAACGGCCGATTGTGCATATTGAATATCCATATTGTGTACGTTTGGTAAATTACCCACGCTACCGGCAATGGCAACATAACATTCGTTTTCAACCGCGCGAGCCTGAGCGCAAAGTTTTACCCTCGAATAACCGTTTTGTGTATCGGTTAAAAACGGAACAAATAAAATATCCATTCCTTCTTCAGCTAAAAGTCGAGATAGCTCTGGGAATTCAACATCATAACAAATTAAAATGCCGATTTTACCACAATCGGTATCAAAAGTTTTGACGATGTTTCCGGTTTGCATTCCCCAAACTCTGGCTTCATCGGGAGTCACGTGTATTTTCTCAAAACGTTCAACGCTTCCGTCACGTTTGCAAAGATAGCCTACGTTGTAAAGTTTACCATCAATCATTTCAGGCATACTTCCGGAAATAATATTGATGTTATAAGAAACGGAAAGTTCAGAAAAACGCTCAATAATCGTTTCTGTAAAACCTGCCAATTCTCGAATAGCTTCCGGCTCACTCATATGGTTGTAAGCCGCCATCAGTGGAGCGTTAAAAAACTCTGGAAACAAAGCAAAATCTGATCGGTAACCGGCAACGGTATCGATAAAATATTCGGCCTGATGCATTAAATCCTCTAAACCCTCGTAAGTACGCATTTGCCATTGAATGAGACCAAGACGCACGACACTTTTATTTGCAGAAGGTTTTTTGCTCGGTTTGGTATAATACACATTATCCCATTCCATCAATACCGCATATTCACCAGAATCATCGTCACCTTCTAAATAACCTTTTAAAATTCGAACCGGATGAAAATCGTTAGACAACTGAAAGTTTAATACAGGATCGTGAATTTCTTTTGAACGTACTTTTTCAATGTATTGAAGCGGACTAATATCTTTTGAAAACTTATGGTAGTTGGGGATTCGTCCTCCAAAAACGATCCCTTTTAAGTTGAGGTTCTCGCAAAGTTCTTTTCGGTAATCGTAAAGACGGCGACCTAATCGTAAGCCGCGATAATCGGGTTTAATAAAGACATCAATCCCGTAGAGCGTATCCCCCTCTTCATCGTGAATTTTAAATGAAGTATCTCCGGCAATATCGTCGTAGGTGTGATTGTCATCAATTTCATCAAAATCGACAATAACTGAAAGCGCGCATCCGGCAATATCACCATTCACTTTGATCACAATTTGACCTTCCGGAAATAGCGAAATCAATTTTCCTATTTCATCTAATTTCCAATACGAATTGGGCATCGAGTGGTAAGCTGCTTCTGTGGCTTCTTTCAACTCTTCAAAATCCTCTAAGGTGAGGTATTTTAACTCTACATTTTCAATTTTATCCATCTTCAATTATTTGGGTGCTACCACAAGGGTCGGGCTTTCGGCAGTCGCTTTTTTGTTTCGTCTCTATCTTTCGTTTCTCTCAAGAAGACTTCACAAAAATAGCTTCAACAATGCCTTAATCCCTAGCGCATTTTAGTAATAGGTGAGAAACATTTTCTTGGTTATACGTTAATTTTATAAAAGCCTACCGATGTTATGATCAGTAGGCTTTTGTTATCATAAATTAACTTTTATATAAATAGTATAAAATTACATATCTAATAGATACGCAAAAATTAGTGGAGCAACGATAGTCGCGTCACTTTCTATGATGAACTTTGGCGTATCGATATCGAGTTTTCCCCAAGTAATCTTCTCATTTGGTACCGCTCCGGAATAGGAACCATAACTGGTGGTTGAATCTGAAATCTGACAGAAATAACTCCAAAATGGCGTATCGGTACGTTCCATATCTTGATATAACATAGGCACTACACAAATTGGGAAATCGCCGGCAATACCACCACCGATCTGGAAGAAACCGATTCCGTTTTTAGAATTATCGGTGTACCAATCTGCTAAGAACGTCATGTATTCAATACCAGATTTCATGGTGCTGGCTTTCAATTCACCTTTTAATACATAGCTGGCAAAAATATTTCCCATTGTACTATCTTCCCAACCGGGAACGACGATCGGTAAGTTTTTTTCAGCAGCAGCATACATCCAAGAGTCTTTTAAGTCGATCTCGTAGTATTCTTCTAGAACTCCACTTAATAACATTTTATACATAAACTCATGCGGAAAGTAACGTTCGCCGGCCTCTTCGGCATCTTTCCAAATTTTGAAAATATGTTGTTGTAAACGTCTAAAAGCTTCTTCTTCAGGAATGCAAGTATCGGTTACTCGGTTTAAACCATTTTCTAATAAATCCCATTCTTCCTTAGGCGTAAGATCACGATAATTAGGAACGCGTTTGTAATGTGAGTGCGCTACTAAATTCATGATATCTTCTTCTAAATTGGCTCCCGTACAAGAAATGATTTGCACTTTATCTTGGCGAATCATTTCTGCGAAAATTTTACCAAGTTCTGCGGTACTCATCGCTCCGGCAAGTGAAACTAACATTTTAGCTCCGCTATTAAGTTGCTCTTCGTAAGCTTTAGCCGCATCGACAACCGATGCTGCGTTAAAGTGTAAATAGTATTTTTGTATAAATTCTGAAATTGCTCCTTTACTCATTTTATTGTTTTTTGTCTCCTTGAGTAATATCGAGAAGTCTATGACGATTCTTTTCAAAATGACTCAAGAGATAATTTTTTTGTTAACTCAATTTTTTAATTTGAAGCCGTCATGCTAAACTTGATTTAGCATCTCACTCTGCTTAGTATGAGACCCTGAATCAATACTTCGACTCCGCTCAGTATGACAATTCAGGGTGACGATATTTGGTTATCCTTTTTTACGAAAATTTAAAATTTATTCGTCTTCATCTTCACCATCGTAATCTTCATATTTAAACTTGTAGCTAAGCATTTTATAGTAAAGCTTTGCGGCTAAAAAGTCTGAAGATTTTTCGGCTGGGTTCGGGCATAATTCAACAATATCGAAACCAACCACATTTTTTTTCTTGAAGATGGTTCTAATAAAATCTAAGGTTTCATACCAAAACAATCCGCCCGGTTCCGGAGTTCCTGTCGAAGGAAGAATTGAAGGGTCGAAAGCATCTAGATCGATGGTTAGAAAAACATTTGGCGTCATTTGCCCAATCGCATCATCCATCCAATCTTCATAAAGATCGTGAGCAAAATAGACTTGGTTTTCATCCATATATTCTAGTTCTTCCGCATCCATTGAGCGAATACCAACCTGAATTAAATTGGTAGTTTTACTCGCTTCGTGAACGGCACAAGCGTGATTGCATTTAGAACCTTCGTATTCTTTACGTAAATCGGCATGCGCATCGATTTGTACTACGGTTAGATCTTCAAAAGATTCATTAAACGCACGAATTGTACCTATAGAAATCGAATGTTCACCTCCAAAAAGTGTGACAAACTTCTCCTGCTGAATGTAATTTTTAGTGGTTTTATAAACCGCTTCTACCATTTTTTCAGGCGAAGAATTTTCGGTTACGGGTGGCGTTAAATAAACACCTCTTTTATACACCTCTGAACGGGTTTCAATATCGAAAAGCTCCATATTTTCTGAAGCTTCTAAAAATGCCTGCGGACCTTTATCTGCACCTTTTTGCCAAGTGCTGGTGCCATCGTAAGGAACAGGAATTAATACTACTTTTGCCTCGTCTAAACGAGCGTATTTGTCGGGAATACCCGCGTAGTTTTTCTTAGTTGTCATCGTAACCTAAAATTTTAAGTAAGTCTTCACTTTTTTGTTGTTCTTTAAATAGTTTGGTACTCAAGTTTCCTTCTTCATCTTTTTGAATCAAGATATGTTTTGGAGTTGGGATCAAACAGTGTTGTAAACCGCCAAAACCACCAATCGTTTCTTGATAAGCTCCTGTGTTAAAGAAGCCAATGTATAAAGGTTTTTCTTTTTTGAATTTTGGTAAATAAATAGCGTTCATATTCTGTTCGCTATTGTAATAATCATCACTATCGCAAGTGAGTCCGCCCAGTAATACTCGCTCATATTCATCATTCCAACGGTTAACGGCCAGCATAATAAAACGCTTGTTAATGGCCCAAGTATCTGGTAAAGTAGTGATGAATGAGGAGTTGATCATATTCCATTTTTCACGATCGTTTTGTTGTTTTTGATACAACACTTCATAGATCGCTCCGCCACTTTCGCCAACGGTAAAACTTCCGAATTCAGTAAAAATATGCGGTACAGGAACTTCAGCCTCTTGACACGCAATATTGATCTGGTTAATAATCTCATCGATCATATATTGATAATCGTAATCAAACTGAAGCGAGTTTTTAATCGGGAAACCGCCGCCAATATTTAAACTATCCAAGGTTGGGCAAATACGTTTTAAACGAATGTAAACTTTAAGACACTTCAGCAATTCGTTCCAGTAATACGCCGTATCGCGAATACCGGTGTTAATGAAAAAGTGAAGCATTTTAAGCTCAACTTTATCGTTGTTTTTTATTTGCTCTTCGTAAAAAGGAACGATGTTTTTATAACCAATCCCTAAACGAGAAGTGTAAAACTCAAATTTAGGTTCTTCTTCAGAAGCGATACGAATACCAATTTTAAAGTCATCTTTAATTTCATTTGAAAGAAGATCGATCTCTTCATAGTTATCAATAATCGGAATACAGTTTTGATGCCCATTATTAATTAATCGACCAATATTAGTAATGTATTGTTCGCGTTTAAAACCGTTACAGATCACGTACGTATCTTTGGTGATCTTTCCTTTTTTCTGAAGTTTTTCAACAATATTAATATCGAATGCCGATGAGGTTTCAATATGAATATCATTTTTTAAGGCTTCATCTAAAACGTGCTGAAAATGCGAACTTTTGGTGCAATAGCAATAGTTGTAATCGCCTTTATAGTTATGCTTCTCTATAGCGTGAGCAAACCATTTTTTGGCTTTCTGAATGTTCTCTGAAATTTTCGGTAAATAGGTGAATTTTAAAGGCGCACCATATTCTTCGATTAATTTCATAAGGTCAATCCCATGAAATTGTAATGTGTCTTCCTTTAAATCAAACTCTTCCTGCGGAAAATAATAAGTTTGATCTATAAGATCGATGTATTTAGTATTCATTAATTTTTATTGAAATAAATTGAGGTTTTGCTAAAATCTATAGAAAGTTATAAAAAGTAGAAATAACTAATCTTAAATTAAAGCAAAATTTGTTTTGAAGTAACCGGAATAAATGCCAGTTCTTGATAAAAAGAAGGTCTTAAGGCGGAAGCTAGCTTTAAAATTCGGTGGTTTACCTGGTAACCTATTTTTGAAATTGACTTCCTCACGTTCAAAAACCCGAAACTATAAACAGTATTCAATATGTTCAGCTAAATGCGCAGCAAATAAAATCTATTTTTTATTCTTGTGGAATAGTCGAAATGTTAAAATTTAAAATAAAAAAGCCTTTTGAATAATTAATCAAAAGGCTTTCAATGACTATTAAAAACTTAGTTCTATAACATACCTAAGTTAATTACTTCTTGCTTGGTAAGGTGTCTGTAGCGACCTCTTGGCAAATCTTTTTTAGTTAATCCGCCAAAAACCACGCGGTCTAATTTTTCAATTTCATAGCCTAATTTTTTGAAGGTACGTTGCACGATATGTGGCTTCGTGCTTTGTAGTTCTATACCAACTTCACGTTTTGGTTTATTGTCTACGTAACTAATCTCGTCGACAATTACTTTACCATCTTCTAAAATTACTTTACCATCTTGAATACGGTCTAAGTCTTCTTGATCTAAGTTTTTATTGAGCGTTACGTGATAAATTTGTCTTACTCTGGTTTTGGTGCTTCCTAAGCTTTTGGCCATCGTACCATCGTTGGTAAATAATAGCAATCCGGTAGTGCTGGTTTCTAATTTACCAACAGGATCTAATTTAGAATTAGAAGCATTGGCAATTAAATCCATCACCGTACGATTATTACGCTCTAAACTCCCGGTTACGTAAAAACCAGAAGGCTTGTTCAATAAAACGTATTCTTTTCTTTCAGGACTAATTCTGCGGCCGTCAAATTTCACCTCGTCGGTAAGTTTTACTTTATGCCCCATTTCTGTAACCACTTCGCCATTTACACGAACGCTTCCTGCTGCGATATAAATATCGGCATCGCGACGGCTACAAATTCCTGCATTAGCAATGTATTTATTAAGACGCATTCCCGCTTCCGGGTCTTTTACTTGTTTATCGACCGCAATTTTTTGCGTCGGCTTTTTCTTTTGATTAAAAGGCTTGTTCTTCTTCATATTTCCTTTTCCTTGATTTCTTGAATTGCCCATAGTTGAAATTTTTTGCAAAGGTACATTTAATAAATGATTTCTAAGGGTTGAAGAATTATTAATTAAATGTTGATTTACAGTGAATTAATTTCTTCGGAATAAAATTTTATTCAGCAATAATTAAAGAACGCGATTTAACACCACGTCGATATCGATTAATAAAATACTGAAAACACCAATCACGATAATGAGCTTCAATAAATTATGAAGTAAGGTATACTGAAGTTTTGAAGAAGATTTCCAAAGGAAGAACAGAAAAATGATCATCAAAATAAAGCTCAGCAAAAAGTAATAATGCATATAACCAATCTCAAATTTATTGGAAATTAAGATCAGCGTCGGTATCAAGGTTAACGCTACTAAAAGGCTTAAGATGATTTTTGAAAATTTTACTCCGTAAACCACAGGAATGGTGTGATAATCTTGAGTTAGATCGCCTTTTAAATTTTCGAGATCTTTGGTGAGCTCTCGAATTGAGATGATTAAAAATAGAAAAGTGGCGTGCACAAAAATCACCATATCGAAATTATGGTAATACACGAATACTGCAAAAAATGGTGTAATTGCTAAAATTGAAGCGACTAACGTACCAATAAATGGGTATTTCTTAAGTTTGTGAGAATACAACCAAAGAAAAAAGATAAAGAGCGAAAAGAAAATCACGGCTTTAAACGATACGTAGCTTGCTAAAATCACCGAGAGAAAATTCAGAATAAAATAAATTGCCAATTTCGTTTTCTGGCTAATGTAATTGTCGAGTAAAGTTTTATGTGGCCGATTGATAAGATCTTTTTCAGCGTCATAAAAATTATTGATCAAATAACCAGAGGCAATGGCAAAAGTACAAGCGATCACGAGTACAAAGAGATTCACATCAAAAAGTACTTCGCGTAAAGGTTTTTCTGGTGCGAGAATATAAATCGATGCTAAATACTGCGCAATAAACAGAATTAAGATATTGTAACCGCGCACGACTGAAAACAAACTTGCCAGTTTTAGTAATACCAGTTTGTTTTTACGTGAAAGCATCCCCATAAGAATAGAGAAGGGGTTTTAGAAAGTGTAAACGACTTCTAGGTTATGGTTTTTTAGCGCAGTTCTGGCTTTATCAATATCTTCAGTAAAACCTAAAATATAACCGCCACCACCTGAGCCACAAAGCTTTAAATAATAGGCGCCAGTGTCGATACCTTCTTTCCAAAGATTGTGAAATTGCTTCGGGATCATTGGTTTAAAGTTATCTAACACAACGTGAGAAAGTTGCTTGATGTTAGAGAAAAGCGATTTTACATCTCCTTTCATAAAATCTTCCACACAAGCATCAGTATGTTTAACAAATTTATCTTTTAGCATTTTACGAAAACCTTCTTGCTTCAGGTTTTCCATAAAAAGGTTGACTAACGGAGCGGTTTCACCAACCATCCCGCTGTCTAATAAAAATACAGCACCTTTGCCTTCTTTCGACTGTGAAGGGATTCCTGCGGCTTCAATATTATCTTTAGAATTGATAAGAATTGGTAAGCTTAAATAACTGTTTAACGGGTCTAAACCAGAAGATTTTCCGTGGAAAAATGATTCCATTTGCCCAAAGATTTCTTTTAATTTCAACAGTTTTTCTCGGCTTAAGTTTTCTAGAACGGTAATTTTATTCTTGGCATATTTATCGTAGATCGCTGCAACTAAAGCACCGCTACTTCCTACACCGTAACCTTGCGGAATGCTACTGTCAAAGTACATTCCTGCTTCAATATCTTTTGTTAATTCTTCTAAGTTGAATTGAACCAAATTAGGATTTGAAGTTTCTAGTTCTGCTAAATAATTGGCAAAACGCTTCAGGTTATTGTTTGATTTTTGTTGCACTTCAGAAAGATCACTGTCAATTTTTAAAGCGCCGTTGTAAAAGTTGTAAGGTATCGATAAACCCTTAGAATCTTTGATGATTCCGTACTCTCCAAACAATAAAATCTTAGAATAAAATAAAGGTCCTTTCATAATCAAGTATTCCGTTGAAAGCTTAAGCTAATTGTTTTGCTCCTGTTCCAACATTATCACAAATATACTGAGCATTTTGACAATGTGCAACTAACTGGTTCTTAATGAAATCTAAAACTTTAATTTTTTCATTTTCAGGATATAACAAATGCACATTCGCGCCGGCATCTAAGGTAAAGCATAATTTAGAACCGGTTTCGTTACGATACTTCCATATTTTATGAATAATTTCTAAAGTATTGGGTTTCATTAAAATAAAATAAGGATTGCTACTCATCATCATCGCGTGTAACGTTAATGCTTCGCTTTCAACAATATTAATAAACGCATCTAGATCTCCAGATTTAAAAATAGGCTGAAGTTTTTCTAAGTTATCAAAAGCTTGCTGAAATCTCGCTTCCGCATAAGGATGATCGTGCATTAATCCGTGGCCAACGGTACTACTCACCGTTTTTTCGCCTTTATCGACTAATAAAATGGTGTCTTGATAGGTTTTAAAAACCGGATGAATCTCGTAAGGATACGGAGTTCCGTATAAATTACTGCTGTTTTCAACTTTTGGATGTTCTCCCCAAACCACTAAATTTTCTTTGATACTTCTGGCAGCACTACCCGAACCTAATCGAGCTAAAAAAGATGCTTTTTTATTAAAGTAAGCTGAAGTAATTTCAGGATTTAGTTCTTTTTCAATGCTCATTAAACAACAAGCTAAAGCACTCATTCCGCTGGCAGAAGAAGCGATACCGCTACTATGCGGAAAAGAATTAGAGGTTTTTATCGTAAAATGATATTGCTTTAAAAAAGGCAAATAAGCTTCAATTCTTTCAAAAAACGTTTTGATCTTTGGTTCGAACGAAGGTGCTTTTTCTTCCTCTAAAAAAACTTCAAAAGAAAAATTTTCAGTAGTAGTTATTGGTCGGTATTCAAGTGTTGTGGTGGTTTTACAATTGTTAAGCGTAAAACTAACCGATGGATTTTTCGGTAATTGCTCGCCGTACTTTCCCCAATATTTTACCAAAGCAATATTACTGGGAGACTCCCAAGAAACTTTACCTGCCGATAATTGTTGTGCAGGTTTCGATAAAACAAACTCAGCTATCGTCATTACTTTAAAAATTTGTACAAATATAAACGAATACGTATGGGTTGTGGTTGTAGAAATTCAAAAATAATTCTAAATTAGAACTCGACTAAGCCAGTAACTCATGAATAGAAAACCTAACTACCTTAAAATCTTAGCCAGTACGTTTGCCTGCGTATTAATAGGTTTTTTAAGCACACTTGCTATACAAAGTGTGTTGCACGATTGGTTGGCAGTGATCAATAAGCCTTCTTTTACCGTTCCCGATTGGTTGTATACTTCACTTTGGCTAATCAACTTTGCGTTGATGGGGATCGCAGCAGGAATTGTGTGGAGTAGAGGTTTGCATCATATTTGGGTAAAAACAGCCTTGTATCATTTTGGCTTTCAGATTTTATTGACTGCCGCTTGGTTTCTTACTTTTTTTGAAATGAAAATGTTGATGTTAAGTTTCTTACTTACCTTAGCATTATTTGTATTGTTACTTTTTACGGTAAAATGGTTTAAAGTCGTAAAACCTTCCGCAGCCTATTTATTAATACCTTATACGTTATGGATTGCTTATACAGCAATTGTAAATTTTGAAATTTGGCGTTTAAATTGATAAAGTTTTACTAAAGCAAACTCAATTGCTAGTGAACTAAATTATCTTCAAATTTCAAATTTCAAATAAAAAGATAATTATGGAAAAGTGGTTTGAAGCTTCTACAACCTCAATTTTTGCGATCGCTATCACATGTTTTGTGATCTATTTTTTAGTGTTTTTATTCACACGAATTGTAGGGAAACGAAGCTTTGCAAAAATGTCGAGTTTAGATTTTGCGGTTACCATTGCGATTGGTTCGGTGATTGCTTCAACGATCATTTTAAAAAATGTGAGTTTAGTACAAGGTGGCTTTGCTTTATTATTACTATACTTTATACAGTGGATAGCATCAAAATTAAGAAGGGTAGAAGCTTTTAAAAAAATGCTCGATAATACTTCTTTACTGTTAATGGATAAATCTGAAATTTTACACCATAACCTTAAGAAAGCCAATGTAACCGAAGACGACCTAAAAGCAAAACTTCGAGAGGCAAATGTTCTCAATTTAGCTGAAGTTCGAGCAGTAGTTTTTGAAAGTACCGGCGATATTTCTGTTTTACATACCAACGATGCCAATAAAGAGTTAGAGGATTGGCTATTAACCGATGTGACGCGCTAATGTACCAACCCAAGAAATATAAAAAGCAAGATCCGGAGTATATATTCAAGTATATTCAGCAGCATCCCTTTGCGACTTTTGTGATTCAACAGCAAGAATTACAAGCCACGCATATTCCTGTTTTGGTAGAAGGTAATGCTGAAGATTTTAGATTATTTAGCCATATTGCCAACCATAACGAGCTATTTTCTGCATTGAAAAACGGCGCAAAAGCTTTGCTTATTTTTCAAGGGAATCACGCTTATGTTTCCTCTTCTTGGTACGAGCAAAAAGACATTAGCACTTGGGATTATTCTGCAGTTCACGTTTCGGTCGAAATTCAGTTGCAAACCACTGCCGAGTTAGAAAATTCATTAGAAAAATTGGTGAATCATTTTGAAAAAGATCAAGAGCAACCTTTATGTTACAAAAACCTGCCTAAGCCTTTAGTGAATGATCATTTACCGTTAATTACCGGTTTTTGGGCAAAGCCACTTCAGGTGAAAGCTATTGCCAAGCATCATCAAGGTTCATCTAAGAAAAATGTAAAAAATGTAATTCAGCATTTATCTGAAAACGGAAATACTTCACTTGCCCAAGAAATTAAAAACGAAAACCTGAATAATGATTAGGGCGTTACCCGCTTGGTCGGGCTATCTGCTTAATCTTTTTTAATCACTGCTTAGGCAGAAATTAAAAAAGGATATCGCGTCTATCCCTAACGCAATAATTTTATCGTAAGGCTTATACATTAACGGTAGCTTAACAAAATCTTTGTCGATTTAAGAATATTTTTGTATTTTAACCTAAAATCAATAAGATATGTCGAATTCAGAACTACAAGTTAGTAAAAAATTAGTGGGCGGTATGGTGATCGCAGGAATCTTATTTATTCTGTTAGGAGCTTTCTCTAAAATTATGCATTTTAATTTTGGCGGAGAGTTATTAACCTTTGGTTTATTTGTTTCTGGGGTTTCTTGGGTGATCATTATGGCCGATATTCTTCAGCAAGAATTAATCAACAAAGGTTTTTGGATCTTAAGTATGTTTATTCTTCCTTGGTTAACACCGTTATTATATTTATTTAGAAGAAATCATTTAATTCAATTTGATGCTTCTGCCTTTTTAAATAAAGATCATCAGGCTTAAGATTTCAGTTGTTTAGATTAAATATCCGATATGCTTCGTAATAAGTTGCCGTCACCCTGAACTCGATTCAGGGTCGCATCCTAAATGTTTATATATCAATTTAGTATGAGATTCCGGATCAAGTCCAGAATGACGAAAGTATCTATTATTACAAATTGCGGATAATCAATATTAAAAATTAAAAACCTGAACTTATTCTAGAAAATTGAAAATTTCAAAACCAATTAATAATGAATTATATCTTACCAATTGCCGTTTCATTAAGTATTGTCATATGGCTTTGGGCAATGATCGACTTAGTATCTTCACGCAGAAAATTTAAAGATCCGGCTAAGTCAACTTTAGCATTATTAATGATTTTGTTTTTTCCGGTAGTAGGTTCACTGTTTTATTTTCAGCTTAAAAGAAAATTAGTCAATCGCAGAAAGCGAAAATTTAATCCGGAATTTAATCCATATTAATCTTCAACCTCTTTCGCATAACGTTCAGCAAAAATAGAGATTAGAATTAGCTGACTTATATGAAAAAGCATAATCGGTAATAAAAATAATCCTGCACCGGCAGAATTCCCAAAAATGATCTTTGCCATTACCGAACCGTGAACCAAAGACTTCTTTGTGCCGCAAAATCGAGCGGTAATTTTATCTTCTCTATTAAAACCGAATAGTTGCGAAATCCAACCTGAGAGTCCGAAAACGGCAAAGAAAATCGCTAAAACTGCTAGTAAGATCAAACCGAGATCAAGAAGGCTTAAATCGTTAAAGATATTAGCTGCAAAAGATTTGCTAAAGCTATCGTAAACAATTAAAACGATAATCGATTTATCGAATAAACTTAATTTGCTTTTGTAGCGATTTACAAAACTTTGTAAGATTCGATGTAGCGCAAAGCCCAAGATAAGCGGAATAATAATTTGGTAAAGCAATTTCAAAAATACGTCGGCAAAGCTAAAACCTTCAGAAGCGTCTAAGAAAAAACCTAACCAAAACGGAGTGATAATCACGCCGATAATTCCCGATAAACTTGCATTAAAAATTGCTGCCGGTATATTTCCTTTAGCTAACGAAACCATCACTACCGAAGATGAAACGGTCGAGGGCAAAGCTGCCAAAAAGAAAAAGGCTAGCCAATATTCTTCTGCCGCCGTATCTTTTAGAAAAGGATAGGCAATAAAAACCAGCGCCGGAAATACTAAAAAAGTGGTAAGCTGTATGAGCACGTGCAATTTGTAATTGCTCATCCCAAGTTTTAATTCAGAAACCGAAAGTTTTAATCCGTAGAAAAAGAAAATGAGTCCGATGCCTATATCGGTTATTAACTTCAAAGGCAAAACATCTCCTAGTTGCGGAAAAAGATAAGCCACAAAAATGGCAGCGATCAACGAAAGAACAAAAGGGTTAATTTTCATTTACTACAGATTTTGCAATGGCTTGTGCAGCTAAAAAACCGCCCGTCCAAGCATTTTGAAAGTTAAAACCACCGGTAATCGCATCGATATTCAAAATTTCTCCGGCTAAGTAAAGTTTTGGGTGAAGTTTACTTTCAAAAGTTTTAAAATTAATTTCTTTTAGATCTACACCGCCGGCTGTCACAAACTCTTCTTTAAAAGTGCTTTTTCCGTTCACGGTGAGTTGGCATTGTGTTAATTCTTGTGCCAATTTGTGTATTTGTTTGTTGCTCAATTCTGCCCATTTTTGGTCTTCAGGAAATCTGGCGGCTTTCAATAAACTTAACCATAAACGCTTAGGTAAATTAAATTGTGCGTGTGTGGTGAGTTGTTGCTTTGCAAATTTATGCTTGAGCCTTTTTATTTTTTCTGAAATTTCTTCAGCAGTAGTATAGCCTAACCAATTCACCTGAATTTTAAAATGATAATTACGCGCTTCTAAAATACGAGCTCCCCAAGCAGAAAGCTTTAAAATTCCGGGTCCGCTTAAACCCCAATGCGTGATTAATAAAGGACCGTCGCTTTCTAATTTTTTATCTAAAATTTTAATGTGCGCAAAAGTTGAAATTCCTGCCAGATCTTTAATGCGATGATCTTGAATATTGAAGGTAAACAACGAAGGGACCGGTTGTACAATTTGATGACCAAGTTTTTCTAGAAGCTTCCAGATTTTTGGATTGCTACCGGTTGCCATGACGAGTTGATCTGCCGTAAAATCTCCTTTTGAAGTTTTTACCAACCAGCAATCATTATTTTGCTGAATATCTTGAACCGAATGTCCTGTTTTTATTTCAATATTTAAACGCTCGGTTTCGGCAAGAAAGCAATCGATAATAGTTTCTGAAGAATCGGTTATTGGGAACATTCTTCCGTCTTCTTCAGTTTTCAATTCAATACCGCGTTCATCAAACCATGCAATCGTATCGCCGGTCATAAATTGATGAAAAGGACCTAGAAGTTCTTTTTCACCACGCGGGTAATTTTTGCTAAGTTCTTTCGGAATAAATTCTGCGTGCGTCACATTGCAACGACCACCGCCAGAAATCCTAACCTTGGTCAACACTTCTTTACCGCGTTCTAGAATAGTGATTTTTAGATCGGGATTAGCTTCAGCTAAATTAATGGCTGTAAAAAATCCCGCTGCGCCGCCGCCAATAATGAGTACTTCTCGCTCTTGCATCATACTGCAAAAGTAAGGATTTGGTTGTTCTCAAGTTGAATTTGCTTCATTTTATATTTTAATGAAAGTAATGCTTCAACTATTTTATTTCTTAAATTTGAAGAGAGCTTTAGGTTGAATTGATTTCAGCTTATCAACTAACAGATTTTTATTTATTCAACACATGAAAAAAACACTTTTACTTATTTTCTCCGGAATGTTATTAGTAAGCTGCGGAGAAGCGCCAAAACCCTCTAAAGAAAAAATACATTATGATGAAAGTATCGATGAAATTTTAGCAGTACACGATGATGTAATGCCAAAAATGGGAGAGCTTTCGAGCTTAATTGAAAAAACAGAAGCAAAGATCGATACCACCGATGCGGGTAAAAAATTTAAAGTGGTGAACGAAGAGTTAAAAGGAGCTCACGATTTTATGATGACTTGGATGAGAGATTTTGGAGAGAAATTTCCGAATGCTTTAAAAGATACTACTTATACTGCTGAAGAATATGAAAAGCGCGAACCTCTGTTGGAAGAAGAAAAAGAAGAAGTAAGAGAAATGAAAGATCGCGTAACTGAAAGTATGAAAAACGCAAAAGACTTATTAAAATAATTAATTATGGGATATAGAACAAACTTAAGCTTACCGGCAACAGATTTAGCGGTTTTACTTTTTAGAATTGGGGTTTCTGCTTTAATGTTACCCCACGGATATAGTAAGCTAATGCAATTTTTTAGCGGAGATGAAATACAATTTGCAGATCCGATCGGGATTGGAGCAACAGGAAGTTTGGCGCTAGCCGTATTTTCAGAATTTATCTGTTCTGTGCTTATTATTTT
>ENA-ORDG01000408-ORDG01000408.1-marine-metagenome-genome-assembly--contig:-NODE-408-length-19493-cov-2.643541_pt1 | contig 19493 bp, 17 predicted proteins | sample MGYA00248629_ERZ508524 | MGnify/ENA primary metagenome ERZ508524 (study PRJEB26194, sample SAMN05421901) | marine metagenome | isolation source: East of Rio de Janeiro, Brazil, South Atlantic Ocean...
GAGCTATTGGGGGGCGAAGGTCATCCCCGGCCTGTTCGGCGCGATCCCGGTCGTGGGCGAACCGATCCAGACCTGGCTGCTGGGCGGTTTCGCGCCGGGCAACGCGTCGCTCAACCGCTTCTTCTCGCTGCACTTCCTGCTGCCCTTCGTGATCGCGGGGGTCATCATCCTGCACATCTGGGCGCTGCATATTCCCGGCAGCTCCAACCCCACGGGCGTGGAAGTGAAGGGGCCGCAGGACACCGTGCCCTTCCATCCCTATTACACGGCGAAGGACGGGTTCGGGGCGGGCGTGTTCCTGATCCTCTTCTCGATCATGCTGTTCTACGCGCCCAATTATCTGGGCCACCCGGACAATTATATCGAAGCGAACCCGCTTTCGACGCCGGCGCATATCGTGCCCGAATGGTATTTCTGGCCCTTCTACGCGATCCTGCGCGCCTTCACCGTCGACTTCTTCTTCGTGCCCGCCAAGCTGCTGGGCGTGCTGGCGATGTTCGCGTCGATCCTGCTGCTCTTCTTCCTGCCCTGGCTCGACAACTCGCCGGTCCGTTCGGGCAATTACCGGCCGGTGTTCAAGAAGTTCTTCCTGATCCTGGTGATTGACGTGCTGATCCTGGGCTATTGCGGCGGCGCGCCGGCGGAAGAACCCTATGTGATGATCAGCCAGGTCGCGGCGGCCTATTATTTCGCCCACTTCCTGATCGTGCTGCCGCTGATTGCGCGCTTCGAAAAGCCGCTGCCGCTGCCGGGCTCCATCACCGAATCGGTGCTGCACCGTCACAGCATCAAAGGCGAACAGGACGCGCTGCCCGGCATGGGCGCCGATCCGCAGCCTTCGAACGCCGGTTAAAGGGGGGAACGACACCATGGTTCGCATCGGCGCATTCTTCGTCGGCCTCTTCTTTGCAGGCTGGCTGCTGGTTTCCTTCCTGATGGGCGCGGTGGCCTATGTCGCCGAACCGCCCCAGCCGACGGTGGAGCATGAATTCCATCTGGCTCCCAAACATGTCTCCTTCTCGTTCGAAGGGCCGTTCGGCACATATGACCGCCGGCAGCTGCAGCGCGGTTTCCAGGTGTTCAAGGAAGTCTGCTCGGCCTGCCATAGCCTGAAGTTCGTCGCTTTCCGCGACCTGGAAGCGCTTGGCTATAACGAGGCGGAAGCGAAGGCGATCGCCAAGCAGTGGGCGATCAAGACGCCGGACGTCGATCCCGCCACGGGCGAAATGTCGACGCGCGATCCGGTGCCGGCCGATCATTTCCCCAAGCCCTTCGCGAACAATGTCGCGGCGGCGGCGGCGAACAACAACGCCATTCCGCCCGATCTGTCGCTGATGACCAAGGCCCGCCATCATGGCAGCGCCTATGTCTATTCGCTGATCACCGGCTATCGCAACCAGCAGGGGTATCGGAACGAAGACGGCAAGGAATTGCTCAAGGAGTTCCCGGACGCCAGGACGCCAGAGGGGCTGCACTTCAACCCCTATTTCGCCAACCTCAACCTGGCGATGGCGCCGCCGCTGACGGCCGATGGACAGGTGACCTATGGCGACGGCACCAAGCCGACGGTCGACCAGATGGCGCAGGACGTGGCCGCCTTCCTCACCTGGACGGCCGAACCCAAGCTGGAAAACCGCCGCCGTGCGGGGCTGGCGACGATCGTCTTCCTGCTGATCGCGACGGGACTGGCCTATATGGCCTATCAGAATATCTGGGCGGACAAGAAAAAGGCCGCCTGACGGCCCCGCTGCGTGTTACGGAAAAAGGAGGGGCGCGGTTCCTTGAGGGAGCCGCGCCCCTTGCCTATGGAGATTCCATGAGCATCGACAGCCTGACCGGCCTCATCCGCACCATTCCGGATTTCCCCAAACCCGGCATCCAGTTCCGCGACGTCACCACATTGCTGGCGGACGGTGCGGGCTTCGCCGAACTGGTCGAGCGGCTGGCCAGCGTTGCAAGGCCGCTCGATCCCGACCTGATCGTCGGCATCGAGGCGCGCGGCTTCATCCTGGGCGCGGCGCTGGCCGCCGCCCTGGGCAAGGGCTTCGTGCCGGTGCGCAAGGCGGGGAAGCTGCCCGGCAGGACCGTGGGCATCGACTATGTACTGGAATATGGCACCGACCGGCTGGAACTGCACGAGGGGCAGGTGCCGCCCGACACGCGAGTCATCCTGGTCGACGACCTCATCGCCACCGGCGGCGCCGCGCTGGCCGCGGCGCAATTGCTGCGCGAGCAGGGAGCGAGCGTGCTGATGGCGCTGTTTGCCGTCGACCTGCCGGATCTGGGCGGCAAGGCGCTACTGGAGGCCGATGGCGTGGCGGCGCAGGCGCTGATCGCGTTCGAAGGCGACTAGGCCGGTGCGGCCGATCCGCCATCGGCTGACCGACATGCTGCGCCGGGCCGCGCCGGCAAGCGTGCTGCTGCTGGCGGGTTGCGCGACGCCGCTGCCAGAGCGCGCCATGCGTTGTGGCGAGGCGCGCCCGCCCGCCTTCGCTGCGCCGGATCGGGAACGGATCGCCACGACCCTGTCGGTCCTTACCTATAATATCGAAGGCCTGGGCTGGCCCGCGCGATCGGGCCGGGCGGCGTCGCTGCACAAGATCGGAGAGCGGCTGGCGGCGATGCGACAGGCCGGCCGCGCGCCCGACATCATCCTGTTCCAGGAAATGTTCAGCGGCGCCGCCAAGCAGGCGGTCGCCGCCGCCGGCTATCCCGCGATCGTCACCGGCCCGCGCCGCACTACGCGCGCGCAGGGGGCGACCAGAGATGCGCTGCCGGGGCATTCGAACATCCGTCGGGGCGAGATCGGCCTGCATCTGACCGGCAGCGGGCTCGCCATCGCCTCGCGCTATTCGATCAGGATGGTGGACATGCACGCCTATGGCCGCCGGTCCTGCGCCGGCATTGACTGCCTCGCCAACAAGGGCGTCATGCTGGCGCGCATCGCCATTCCGGGCGTCCCGACGCCGATCGACATCTATGATACGCATATGAACAGCCGCGGCGCATCGCGTGCGCCCGCGCCGCGCCATCTTGCCGCCCATGACCGCCAGTCGCTCGAAGCATCGGCCTTCGTCGATCGCAGCCACAACGACGCCTATCCGCTGATCTTCGGCGGCGATTTCAACATGCGCCATTCGGAGGAGAGGGGGGAGAATTTTTCGCGCTACCAGTCGCTCAATCTGGTCCATCGCGTCTGCGCCGATCCGGCGTCGGGGTGCGACGTGCGCATGTCCTGGGACGGGGACGAACCGTGGATGGATACGCAGGACCTGCAATTTTACTGGCCAGGCGATGCGGTGTCCGTTCGTCCGCTACGCGTGGAGGCGATGTTCGACGGCGGCGAGAGCGGTCCCGAACTGTCGGACCATGACGGGTTCCTGGTGACCTACGAACTGTCCTGGCCGCGTCGCATCGGCATGGGCGGCGCCTGCTGAGCGCCGCCGCCTCCCATCAGCCGCCCGTGCGCGCCAGCGCGTCGGGCAGCAGGTCCACCGCCTGCGCCAGCCGCTCGTCGATCAGGCCCAGCAATTCCATCCAGCTGTTGATATGATCCAGCTCGCCAGGGCCATCCGATATGCCGCGCAGGCCCATGAGCGGAATGCCATGCCGGGCGCAGGCGCGGGCGATGGCGAAGCTTTCCATGTCCACCATGTCGGCGTCGATATAGTTATAGTCATCGCCGCCCACGACATTCGCGCCGGTCGACAGGCGCGCGCGCGGCAGGTCCAGCGGCGTCAGGAGCGGAATGTCGACCGGATGGTCGGTCATCGGCGTCACGCCCCTGGGAAAGCCGAGGCGCGAGGCGTCCATGTCGCGCCACGAAACGCTGGCGACCTGGACGATCTCGCCCAGCGGGCAACGGCGCGACCCGGCCGAGCCGAGCGACACGACAAGGTCGGGCGAGGCTGCCTGGGCGGCGAGCGCCTGGAGCGCGGCGCCCATGGCGATGCCGGCCTCGATCGGACCGACCCCGGTCATCAGCGGCGTGAAGCGGGCGCGCAGATGCGGCCCATATTCGGCCTCCACGGCCATGACGAACAGCACGCGCCTGCCCGATATCGTCTCGCACTGCACCATGGCTATTCCCCTTGTCCCGATGCCTCCGGTGCTTAGGCGAGGCGCGCGGGGATGCGAAGAGGCGATCGGCGGCTTTTCGCTTGCCAATCCGGGCAGCGCCGCGCCAGATGGCGCGGACGCACAACCAGCAGGAGCCAGACATGACGCCGATCGAACGCGCCGCCCGCGCCTTGTGCCAATTTCACGATGCGCCCGAGGAGGGGGATGGCTGGAAAGCCTATCTGCCCCAGGTCCGCGCCGTGCTCGATGCAGTGCATGAACCCAGCGACTATATGAAGGAAGCGGGCGCTGGCATCACGCGCTATATCAGCCCGGACAGCGACGAGCGCGCGCATGCCCAGGACGCCGCCAATGTCTGGCGCTTCATGATCGACGCGATGAAGAAGCAGCTGCCCTGAACCTCGACCGGCGAGTGCAAACCGAGCGATGAAAGAAAAAAAGCCCCGCAGCGCGTGCTGCGAGGCTTTTCATGGTGGGCGTGGCAAGGATTGAACTTGCGACCCCTGCGATGTCAACACAGTGCTCTACCACTGAGCTACACGCCCGCCGTGGAGGGGGCCAATAGCGGGGGGCGTCCGGGGGCGCAAGCAGTTATTTGCATGGCGCGAACATTCTTCTGGACAGGGGAGGGGCGGCCCATATGCTGCGGCGCATAAGGGGGACGCCACATCATCATGCTGCCATCGCCATCCTCGCCGATCCAGACGGCGCCGCGGCTGCCTTTCTACCGTCAGCTCTATGTCCAGGTGCTCGCCGCCATCGCGCTGGGCGTGCTGATCGGTCATTTCTGGCCGGAAGCGGGCGTGCAGCTCAAGCCGCTGGGGGAAGCCTTCATCAAGCTGGTGAAGATGATCATCGCGCCGGTCATTTTCCTGACCATCGTCACCGGGATCGCGGGCATGAAGGAACTCGGCGCGATCGGCCGGGTGGCGGCCAAGGCGTTCGGCTATTTCCTGACCTTTTCGACGCTGGCGCTGATCGTCGGGCTGATCGTCGCCAACCTGATCCAGCCGGGCGCGGGGCTCAACATCGATCCCGCGACGCTCGATGCGGGCAAGGTGGCGGATTATGCGCATCAGGCGCATGAGCGAACGCTCACCGGCTTTCTGATGAGCATCATCCCCGCGACCATGGTGTCGGCGGTGGCGGACGGCAACATCTTGCAGGTGCTGTTCGTCGCGATCCTGTTCGGCATCGCGCTCACCATGATCGGCGACAAGGCCGCGCCGCTGATGACGGTGCTGGAATCGGCCAGCCATGCCATATTCAAGCTGGTCGCCTTCCTCATGAAAGCGGCGCCGATCGGCGCCTTCGGCGCGATGGCCTTCACCATCGGCGAATATGGGGTGGGCACGCTCGCCAATCTGGCCGGACTGGTCGCGACCTTCTACCTGACGTCGCTGCTGTTCGTGCTTGTGGTGCTGGGCGCGGTGTGCTGGGCCGTGGGGTTCAACATCCTGCACCTGATCCGCTATCTGAAGGCGGAATTGCTGCTGGTGCTGGGCACATCCTCGTCCGAAGCGGCGCTGCCGAGCCTGATCGAGAAGATGGAGCGGGCGGGGTGCCGCAAGTCCGTGGTCGGGCTGGTCGTGCCGACCGGCTACAGCTTCAACCTCGACGGCACCAACATCTACATGACGCTGGCGGCGCTCTTCATCGCCCAGGCGTGCAACGTGCATATCAGCCTGGAAGAACAGATTTTGCTGCTGCTGGTCGCGATGGTCTCGTCCAAGGGGGCGGCCGGGGTGACGGGCGCGGGCTTCATCACGCTGGCGGCGACGCTGTCGATCGTGCCGTCGGTGCCGGTCGCGGGCATGACGCTGATCCTGGGCGTCGACCGGTTCATGAGCGAGTGCCGCAGCCTTACCAACTTCGTCGGCAATGCGGTGGCGACGGTGGTGGTGTCGGTGTGGGAAAAGGGGCTGGATCGCGAGCGCTTCACCGCGGCTATGGCCGGCATCCCGCTCGACCCAACGCCCGACATGCAGGAAGTCGTGCCCGATTGATGCGGGTCAGCTCTGGCCCGAAAGGCTCTCGCTACCAAACATGCGCTCGACCTCCAGCACCAGGTCGCGCAGGTGGAACGGCTTGGAAAGGACCTTCGCCTGCGGCACCGCCTTGCCAGCCTTGAGCGTGACCGCCGCGAAGCCGGTGATGAACATGATGCGCATTTCGGGCGCGACCTGCGCGGCGTGCTGAGCCAGTTCGATGCCGTCCATTTCCGGCATGACGATGTCGGTCAGCAGCAGGTCGAACCGGTCGGAATCAATATAGGGCACGGCCTGCGTCCCGGTGGACACGGCGACGACCTCATATCCCGATCGCTCCAGAGCACGGGCGAGATAGACGCGCATGCTCTCATCATCTTCGGCCAGTAGAATGCGAATCATTGCCCTCAACATTCGTCCGTCCGGCGCATAAGCCGGCGTGCACGCCGCCAACGGGGTGGCGCGAAGCCTGCTTATATGCGACAAGGTGTAAATATTATCCAGCCGGGTAACCAATTTCGCGGGGGGCCGGCGAAAGGAGCCGCCTTGAACGACGAAGCGCTGCCCACTCCCTGCTTGCGTGAAGCGGCCTTCGACCTTTTCGGCGCGGAACTGCCCGACCGGCCCGTCATCCTTTCGGTTCCCCACGCCGGGCGCGACTATCCCGATGCCCTGCTGGCCGCTGCGCGGGTGCGCCCTGGCCTGTTGCGGCGGCTGGAGGATCGCTGGGTCGATCTGCTCGCCCGCCCGTTGATCGCGCGCGGCTTCTCCGTGCTCGTCGCGCGCGCGCCGCGGGCGATGATCGACCTCAACCGCCATGAGCGGGAGGTCGATCCCGGCATGATCGCCGACGCGCCGCGCGATGCCGCCTGGCACAGCAGCGCGAAGCTGCGCGGCGGCCTTGGCCTCTTTCCCCGGCGCATGCCGGGCGCCAGCGAATTGTGGCAGCGGCCGCTCTGCTGGGCGGAGGCGCGCGAGCGGATCGAGACGCTGCATCGCCCCTATCACGCCGCGATCGCGCATAGGATGCGCGCGGCGCGGGACGCGCATGGCCACGCCATCCTGATCGACCTTCATTCCATGCCGCCCTTGCCGCCCGCAGGCGCCGGGCAGGCGCCGCCGGGCGTCGTCCTGGGCGACAGGTTTGGCCGGAGCGCATCGACCCAGTTGATGGCGCTCGCCGCGGAAATCGTCGAAAGCCATGGCGTGAGCGTGGCGCAGAACCATCCCTATGCCGGCGACCATCTGATCGAGCGGCACGGGAACCCCGACAGGGGGCTGCATGCGCTGCAAATCGAAATCGACCGCCGCCTCTATCTCGATGCGGCGCTGGAACAGCCCGGGCCGGGCGTGGCGCGGATGCAGGCGGTGGTCACCGATCTGGCCGAAGCGCTGGCGGTGGAACTGCCGCGCGCCAGCTATGCGATGGCGGCGGAATAGGGAAGCGCCCGTAGCGCACGACCCGTGTCGCCCCCGCGACGCTCAGATGATGGGAATCGAAATAGAGCGGCTTGCCGTCCGCTGAGATGGCGCAGGTGCCCGCAGCGCAGAGCGCGCGGAGCGGGTCGATCAGCGTGACGCCCCGGCCGCGCCAGCGCGCGAAGAGGGCGCGCAGATGCGGCGTGCGCGCCTCGACCCGGGCGCGGCTGACGCCTTGCGCCTGGTCCAGCCGTCCGGCGCGCGCCAGATGAGCGAGATGGCGGGGAACGTCGAAGGGCTGCGGCGGCACCGGTCCGATCAGGACCACGTCCCGCCCTTCGTGCCGGATCGCGGCGATCGTCCGGTCGAGCCGGGCGATGAAATCGGGCGCGTCGAACTCGCCATTGGCCCAGAAGGCGCTGAGATAGACGCGGCGGATGCGCGGGTCGGCGCGCAGGGCGGCGAAGGCGGCCCGGTTGGCGGCCGCGCAGCGGGGATCTGTCGCCTCATAGGCCAGGACGGGCGGGCAGCTTGACGTGGTGCGCTGGATGAGGGCTCGGCCCTCCGCTCTGGCTTCCAGCGACAGCGCATAGGCCAGTTCCACGCCATGGCTGTCGCCCCACAGCATGGCATCGGCGCGCACGGGCGCGCCCAGGGCGCAGGGCGCAGCATCGCGCATGAAGCTGTCATGGCAGCGTTGGCGCATCGGGCTGAAGTCCCGCTGCCCCGCCATCTGCGCCAGCACCGGCGCGGAGAAGCGCGCGGGCCAGCCGCCCATCGCCATCAGCGCGAGCGAGGCGAGGCAAAGCAGGGCCATGGCGCCGGCGGTGAAGCGGAATATGGCGCGGGCTGGCACGCGGCTGCGGTTGCGGAACGGCCGCTCGACCAGGCGCCAGGACAGATAGGCGAGGAGAAAGGCGACAGCGATCACGACAAGTCGCAGCGCGCCGGACAGCGGCGCGTCGGTCGCATATTCGGTGAAGACGATCAGCGGCCAGTGCCAGAGATAGAGCGAGTAGGAGACGAGGCCGATGCCGACCAAGATGGGCTGCGACAGGACGCGGCCGATGCGAGTGCCGGGGGCGGCATGAAGCAGCGCCGCCGCGCCGAGCACGGGGGGAAGGGCGGTGATGCCGGGAAAGATGGTGGTGCGATCATAGAGGAATACGGGCAGGGCGATGGCGATCAGGCCGATCGCGGCGATCGCTTCCCGAAGCCAGCCCCGCCGCAGCGCCGGCACCGCGCCGAGCGCCAGCAGCCCGCCCGCGAACAATTCCCAGGCGCGGGTGGGCAGCAGATAGAAGGTGAAGCCGCTGGTGTCGCGTTCCATCCCTATGGCCAGCAGCAGCGAGGCGGCGGCTATTCCCGACAGCGTGGCGGTGCGCCAGCGCGGGGCATGGCGCGCGAGCAGCATCAGCAGGATGGGAAAGCCGATATAATATTGCTCCTCCACCGCCAGCGACCATGTGTGGAGCAGCGGCTTCACGTCCGCGCCGCCGGCGAAATAGCCGGTGTCGGTGAAGAACCAGAGATTGGACGCGAACAGCGTCGCCGCCAGCGCCGAGCGCGGCACGCCTTCCAGATCGCCGGGCAGATAGAGCCAGGCGGCAAGCGCCAGCGTGACCAGGATCATCAAGGCGAGCGCCGGGACGATCCGGCGAAAGCGTCGCTCATAGAAGCGGATGAGGGAAAAGCGCCCCTGGTCGATGTCGCGGGCCAGGATGCCGGTGATCAGAAAGCCCGATATGACGAAGAAGATGTCGACGCCGACATAGCCGCCCGAAAAGCCGGGAACATGGGCGTGGAACAGAAGGACCGGCAGGATGGCGAGAGCGCGCAGGCCGTCGATGTCGCGCCGGTAGCGATGCGGATGGTCGATCGCCGCCATGGGTGCTGGTCCGTGCATGGATCCCCCTTACCCCCAAAGCCCTGCCAATTGCTTTCGCCAGCAGCGACGATTGCGTCCGATGCAACCGGGCTTCTGCTCTTCGCATTTGCGCGAAATTGCCCGCTGCGACAAAAGGGCTGTGCCTTTCAGGCATCCTCTCCTAAAAACTTTCGGCTGATCTTCGGATCAGCCTTTTTTTTGTCACCTCGCTGGGCTAAGCGACTCTCGCTCATGCCCCGCCAATAAAACAGTTTCTGGAGAGGAGCCGCCGGTAGGACCGGCAGGCGTGGCATGGCTGGGGGATGGAGCGCTTCGATCAGCGCTCTCCCCCATCATTTTCCCCTTAGTCGACCAGCGCTTCGGTTTCCCGGCCATAGGCGACCACCGCTTCGACCTCGGCCGTGTCGCCGAGCACCACGCCCACGCGCTGGTGCAGCCCGTTGGCCGGCACGTCCATGATGGGCATGAACCCGTCGCTCGCCGCGCCGCCGGCCTGTTCGATCAGGAAGGCCATGGGATTGGCTTCATACATCAGGCGCAGCTTCGCCTTGCCGGGCGTGCGATGATCATAGGGATACATGAAGATGCCGCCGCGCTTCAGGATGCGATGCACGTCGGCCACCATGGAGGCGGTCCAGCGCATATTGTAATCCTGGCCGCACGGTCCCTTCGCCCCCGTGACCCGCTCGTCGATATAGCGTTCGACGGCGGGCGACCATTGGCGGCGGTTGGACATGTTGATCGCGAATTCGCAGCGGCCCTGAGGCATCTTCATGTCCGGATCGGTCATGACCCAGCTGCCCACTTCGCGGTCGAGCGTGAATTCATAGACGCCCGTCCCCACGCTCAGCACCAGCAGCGTCTGCGGGCCGTAAATGGCGTAGCCGGCGGCGACCTGGTGGCGGCCGGTCTGGAGGAAATCCTCCTCCGTCACGTCGCGCCCGGCGCAATCCTCCGGCGCCTTGAGCACAGAGAAGATGGTGCCGACCGACAGGTCGACATCGATATTGCTCGACCCGTCGATCGGATCGAACAGCATCAGATATTCGCCCTTGGGATAGCGGTTGGGGATGGGATAGATGGTCTCCATCTCCTCCGAGGCCATGGCCGCCAGATGGCCGCCCCATTCATTGGCGTCGAGCAGCAGTTCGTTGGCGATCACGTCCAGCTTCTTCTGGACTTCGCCCTGGACATTCTCGCTGTCGAGGCTGCCCAGCACTTCGCCGAGCGCGCCCTTGCTGACGGCGTGGCTGATCACCTTGCAGGCGCGGGCGACGGTTTCGATCAGAAGCCGCAATTCGCCGGGCAGGGCGTCCGCATTGCGCTGTTGTTCGATCAGGAAACGCGTGAGAGTGGTTCTGGTCATAAGCCCGCCTCTGGCAAGGGGTGGAGGATATGGCGTCCGGGCCCGCTGCGATGCGCGGACGGGCTGTCGCTACGGCAGCCCGTCCGGCAAGTCCAGCGCAAGCGTCACCGCTTCGCCGCGCGCGCTCGTGCGTCGTCGCGCCCGATGGTAAGGTCGCGCACGCGGGCGATATCCTCGTCCGCCTTGCCGGCCTGCGCATAAAGGCGGCCGGCCGTCGCATAATCGCCGTCGCGCTCGGCGCACAGGCCGAGGTTGAAGAGCAGGGCGGAGTGTCCGGGCAGGCTCTGGTTCATGCCCGCCCACTGGGTGCAGGCGGCCGCGGGATCGCGCTGCGACAAGCGAATGCTGTCCTTGAACGCCTGCGCCATCGCCTTGTCCATGCCCTCGCGCCCTTCGCGCAGGCGGATGCGGTAGCGCTCGTGGCGCGGGACGATGTCGTCGGCGAAGCGGTCGGCCGCCTTGCGCACCATCTTGTCAATGACGTCGCGGGGATCGCGATCCTGCTTGTCGCCGGGGCAGGTGACGATGGTCTCGCTCTGCGGACGGGTCTCGGTATAGAGGATGCGGCCGTCGCTGGCGCTCGCAACGCGCAGGGTGGAAGAGAAGGCCACCATTTGCTGCAGGCAGGTCGTCTCCACCTTCTCCTTCTTCTTGCAGGCGCCATCCTGTTTTTCGACGCATTGCTCGACCTTGCGCTTGACGTCGCTCTTGCGGATGCTGGCGTCGGCCATGCCGCTGACGATGGCGTCGGCATCGGGGCCGCCGCGCGACAGGGCGATCAGATCGAAATGGGGGCGGCCGTCGGGACCGCGCCGGCCCAGCTGCTGTTCGATGGCGAGCGAGAGGGCCATGCCGTCACGCCCGCCGATCCGGTCGATGCCGATGCTGCGCGCCAGGCTGACGTCGCGAAAGGGCGCGGGAAATTGACCGTCCATGTCGAATATCTCGGCCCGAGCGGGCGCATGGATGGACAGAGCGAGGCCGAGCCCCGCCAGCAACGACGTGAAACGCATAGGATATCCCCCCGGATGATGGCGCGACAGCATTATAAAGTCGGCCGCGCGGCATCAAGCAGCAACAAAGGAACGATAGCCTGCGCGCGCCGTTTCGACACGTTGCCAAAGCGAAACGTTGGGGAGAATCATGGACAGTCTCATCGCCGCCTTCACCGATCCGACCGCCCTGGCTGCGCTGATCGCGCTGGTGGTGATGGAAGTGGTGCTGGGGATCGACAATCTCGTTTTCATCTCCATCCTGACCAACAAGCTGCCCGAAGCGCAGCGGCCCAAGGCGCGCCGGATCGGCATCGGCCTGGCGTTGGCGATGCGCCTGGTGCTGCTGTCGATGATCGCATGGATCGTCAGCCTGACCCAGCCGGTGTTCGACCTGGGCCTGAGCGGTCCGCTCGACAGCCATGGCGCGCCGACATTCGAGACCGAATTTTCCTGGCGCGACATGATCCTGATCGCGGGCGGCCTGTTCCTGATCTGGAAGGCGACCAAGGAAATCCACCACAATGTCGACCCGACGCCGGGCGAGGGCGTGCTGGACAAGAAGGGCGGGGCGGTGCTGAGCTTTGGCAGCGCCATCACGCAGATCATCCTGCTCGACATGGTCTTCTCGCTCGATTCGATCCTGACCGCGGTGGGCATGACCGATAACCTGGCGGTCATGTATATCGCCGTCATCGTGGCGGTGACGGTGATGCTGATCGCGGCCGACCCGCTGGGGAACTTCATCGCGCGCAATCCGACCGTGGTCATGCTGGCGCTGGGCTTCCTGCTGATGATCGGCGCGGTGCTGATCGCCGACGGGTTCGGTGTGCATGTGCCCAAGGGCTATATCTACGCCGCCATGGCCTTTTCCACGCTGGTGGAGGTGCTCAACATCTTCGCGCGGCGAGCGAAGCTGCGCAAGGGCGAGGGCTGAGGCAGCGCCCTGGCGGGGCGCGCATGGGTGCGGGCGAAGTTCACAGTGTCGTCGGGCCTTTCGGGCCCGAGGCGACCGGAACGCGCCCGCTTGGCGACCGCGACGCGACAGGTACGCGACAGGGCCTCGATCAGGGAGAGAGGCGATCGGACGGGGTGCGCGGGGCTGCATCGATCAGGATAGATCAGAGAATATCCTACATTGGAAGGCGGTCTGCGCGCGCGTGCGTGGAACGGGACGGGAAGCGGGATCCCGGCCCAAGGCCGGGATGACGCAGAGAAGTGGGCGGCCGGGTGCGCTCGAACGGCGCGCCTCATTCTTCCTCTTCGATCGTCTCGCCGGGGGCGGCGTCGACCCAGCGGCGGGCGAGAGCGTAGGCGTGGCCGGCGCGCAGGAAGGCGGCGATCGCCTTGTCCCGCTGTTTGGGATCGAGCGCGGCGGTGGCATAGGGGCCGAGGCGCTTGCGCCGGGCGAAGCGATCCGCGGCCGCCCAGGCATCGCGCGCGGTCTGGGCGTCGGCCTGCTGCCGGTCGGCCTCCGCAATGCCCGCGGCGCGCAGCGCTTCGCCGACGCGGCGCGCGCCATAGCCGCGGCGCGCGAGCGACGCGCTCTTCATGACGGCATAGCCCGCGTCGTCGATATAATCGAGATCGGCGAAGCGCTCGACCAGCGCTTGCGGGTCGGCCGGTCGCTCGCCTGACCAGCCGCGTTCGCGCAGCTTGCGGTTGAGATAGGCCAGCAGCTTGCCCCGGCTGGTGGCGAAGCGCGCGACATGGCGCAGCGCCAGATCGCGTAATGCATCCTCATCCAAGGGCTTAGGGGGGCGTTTTGCCGTCATATCCGGCCCAGCATGGCCCAAGCGCCATGTTTATGCCACAGTCGGGCCGGAATTTTACCGCGCCTTGTCGGCTAGAAAGCAAGGCTGGAATGCAACTATCCGGTGCAAGCGATGGCCAAAGCTGCTAGCGGCCGCGCTTTCACGCTTTTTATGACATTGGGTGAAACCAATATGACGGGTTCGCAAGAGATGATGGCACCGACGCCGACCACTGACGATCTGCCGCGCCGCTTCTCCGATTTCGGGACGCTGGGCGAGGCGCTGGACTATGCGGCGCAGGGTAAGCGGGGCCTGAATTTCCACGACGCGCGGGGCAATCTGGCGCGGCCCTATCCGTTCAGCGAACTGCGCGCCGACGCGATCGCCTGCGCCCATCGGCTGATCGCCCATGGCGTCAAGCCGCAGGACCGGGTCGCGCTGGTGGCGGAAACGGGCGCGGACTTCGCGATGCTTTTCTTCGGCATCGTCTATGCCGGCGCCTGGCCGGTGCCGCTGCCGCTGCCCACCAGCTTTGGCGGCAAGGAAAGCTATATCGACCAGCTCAACGTCCAGCTGACCAGCTGCGACCCGATGCTGTTCCTCTTTCCCAAGGAACTGGAGGATATGGCGGGCGAGGCCGGGCGGCAGAAAAGCGTCGAGAGCATCGCGTTCGAGGATTTCATCGCCCGCGACGCGACCCCGTGCGACCTGCCGCAGGCGCAGCCCGAAGAGATCGCCTATCTGCAATATTCGAGCGGTTCGACCCGCTTCCCCCATGGCGTAGCGGTGACGCACCATGCGCTGCTGAGCAACCTGTCGGCGCACAGCCATGGCATGCAGGTGCAGGAGAGCGACCGCTGCATCAGCTGGCTGCCCTGGTATCACGACATGGGCCTGGTGGGCTGTTTCCTGTCGGTCGTCGCCAACCAGGTGTCGACCGATTACATGAAGACCGAGGATTTCGCGCGCCGGCCGCTCGCCTGGCTGGACCTGATCAGCCGCAACGAGGGCACGTCGATCAGCTATTCGCCGACCTTCGGCTATGACATCTGCGCCCGGCGCATGTCGAGCCAGACCAAGGCGCAGGACCGTTTCGACCTGTCCCGGTGGAGGCTCGCGGGCAATGGCGCGGACATGATCCGCCCCGACGTGATGCAGAGCTTCGTCGACGCCTTTGCCGATGCGGGCTTCAGCCCCAAGGCCTTCCTGCCGAGCTATGGCCTGGCCGAAGCGACGCTGGCCGTCACCATCATGCCGCCGGGCGAGGGCATCATCGTCGAGCTGGTCGAGGAAACCGACCTGTCGGGCGGCGATGCGCCCGAGGGACGGCCGCAGCGCTTCCGCTCGATCGTCAATTGCGGCAAGCCGGCCAAGGACATGGTCGTCGAGATCCGCGACGAGGATGGCGGCCTGATGAACGAGCGGCAGATCGGCAAGGTATGGACCACGGGCCCCAGCCTGATGGTCGGCTATTTCCGCGACGAGGCGGCGACCGCGGCCTGCATGGCCGCCGATTCCACGAACCGCATATGGCTCGACACGGGCGACATGGGCTATCTGAGCGATGGCTATCTCTACATTGTCGGCCGCGCCAAGGACATGATCATCATCAACGGCAAGAATCACTGGCCGCAGGATATCGAATGGGCGGTCGAGCAGCTGCCCGGTTTCAAGCAGGGCGACATCGCCGCCTTCGCGATCACGACGCCGGGCGGCGAGGAAGCGCCCGCGGTGCTGGTCCATTGCCGCACGTCCGACAATGAGGAGCGGTCGCGGCTGCGCGACCAGATCCGTGAGCGAGTGCGGGCGATCACCGGCATGAACTGTGTCGTGGAGCTGGTGCCGCCGCGCACGCTGCCGCGCACCAGTTCAGGCAAGCTCAGCCGGTCCAAGGCGCGCAACCTGTATCTGACCGGCGAGATCCGTCCCTACGACATCGCCGCCTGACCCGTTGCCCAGGACCGGCCGCGCGTCCTAGCGCGCGCTCAGTTGCCGCTCCACCTGGGTCCAGAGCGTGGAGAAGGCCTGGGCCGGGGGCGAATTGGGCGCAAAGGCGCCGAGCGGCTTGCGGCGGACCGTCATCTGTTCGACCGTGCTGGCCATCGGGATGGCGGGCCAGCCGGTCTGGCTTTCCAGCGCCGCGCGGTGCAGGCTGCGGCGGCGGTCGACCATCGAATAGACCGGCAGGATCGGCGCATGGGCGCCGCCGCGCTGCACCAAGTAGCGCGCGACTTCCCCCATCGCCCGCTGCGACAGGGGCGAGGGGATGACCGGGATGACGATGATGTCGGCGGCGCGCAGCACCTGTTCGCTGGTTTCGGTGAGGCCGGGCGGGCAATCGAGGATGATGCGGTCATAATCGCGGCCCAGCGTTTCGATCAGCCTGGCGAGCCGCTTCTTCTTGTCCATCTCGCGGAAGAGATGATCGAGCCCGCGCAGCGAGGTGTCGGCGGCGATGAGGTCCAGCCCCGGCACGGTGGAGGGCTGGATCAGCTTGCGCACCTCCACATCCTTGCTGAAGATCGCCTGCGCCGCGTCGCGGCTGCTATGGTCGGTCGAGAGCAGCCAGCTGGACGCCGCCTGCGGATCGAGATCCCAGAGCAGGGTGCGGCGTTTCGAGATGCAGGCCGACGCCCAGGCGAGGTTGATCGCGAAGGTGGTTTTGCCCACGCCTCCCTTGAGACTGTAGACGGCGATGGTCGCCAGGGCCCGGTTCTGTGCGCTGTCCTTTGCCATGCGGGGGAAGCTACGGCTTCCTTGTGTCAAAGCAAAGGCGTAATCGCCAGGATCGTTACGCGGCCGGGCGGATAAGGACGGGGATCGTCTTATAGGCCGGCGTGCCGCTCTGCCGATCATGGCCGTCGAGAGGAAGCAGGCCGTTGGCTTCCGGATAATAAGCGGCGACGGAGCCGGGCGCGATGTCATGGTGGATCGCGGTCTGGCCGGCCAGGACGCGATCGGGCGCGGCCACGACATCGACCCGATCGCCATGGGCGATGCCGAGCCGCGCCATGTCGGCGGCGTTCATGAACAGGATATCGCGCCGACCGGTGATGCCGCGATAGCGATCGTTGAGGCCATAGATGGTGGTGTTATACTGGTCGTGGCTCCGAATGGTGGCGAGCATCAGCCGGTCTTCGAGGACATGCGCGCCGCCGTCCCCCGCCGTCAGGAAATGCGCCTTGCCATCGGGCGTCGGCCATTGGCGCTGCGCCGGGCCAACGGTCAGGCGGAAGCCGCCGGGCACGCGAACGCGATTGTTGAAGTCCCGAAAATCAGGGAACACCGCTTCGATCGCGTCGCGAATGCGATCATAGTCGGCGACCAGCCACTCCCAGTCGATGCCGCCGTCGCCCAGGGTCGCCCGGGCCATGGCCGCGACGATGGCCGGTTCGGACTTCAGCCCCTCGGCGGCGGGCTTCAGCCGCCCGCGCGAGGCATGGACCATCGACATGCTGTCTTCCACCGTCACCCATTGAGGGCCGCTTGCCTGCACGTCGAGTTCGGTCCGCCCGAGACAGGGGAGGACGATCGTTTCCCGCGCCGGAAGCAGGCAGGACCGGTTGAACTTGGTGAGGATATGGACGGCGAGATCGAGCTTGCGGAACGCCGGGAAGCAGAGCTGCGGGTCGGGCATGGCGACAGCCAGATTGCCGCCCAGCGCGATCAGCGCGCGAGCGTCGCCCGATGCCATCGCCGCCAGCGCCTCCACCGCGCTGTGGCCCGGCTTGCGCGGGCTGGCGATGCCGAACCGGGCGTCGAGCCGGGCGAGCATGTCTTCTTTGGGCAATTCGGTGATGCCCACGGTGCGATCGCCCTGGACATTGCTGTGCCCGCGCAGGGGGCAGATGCCGGCGCCCGGCCGGCCGAAATTGCCGCGCATCAGCAACAGATTGGCGATCTGCTGGACATTCTGCGTCCCGTGGCGGTGCTGGGTGATGCCCATGCCATAGCAGATGATGACCTTGCGCGCCGTCGCGTAGACCTGCGCCATGCTTTCCATCGCCGCGCGGCTGAGGCCGCTGCCCTGTTCCAGCGCTTCCCAGTCCTGCACGTCGATTTCAGCGCGCAGTGCTTCGATGCCGACCGTATGTTCGGCGATGAAGGCGCGGTCGAGCAAGCCGGGGCCGCCCGCCGCCAGATCCTGCGCATCGGAAGCAAGCAGCGCCTTCATGATCCCGCGCAGCATCGGCAGGTCGCCGCCGCCCTTCACCCGGTGATAGGCCGAGGCCAGCCGCGTCGCTTTGGGCGTGAGCATTTCGGTCGGATGCTGGGGCGACTTGAAGCGTTCCAGGCCGCGTTCCCGCAACGGGTTGGCGACGATGATCGGCACGCCCCGCCGCGCCGCCGCCGCCAGGGTGGAGAGCATGCGCGGATGGTTGGTCCCGGGATTGTGCCCGATGCAGAAGATCGCGTCCGCCTGGTCGAAATCCTCCAGCGTCACCGACCCCTTGCCCAGACCGATGGACTTGGCGAGACCTACGCTGGTCGCTTCGTGGCACATGTTCGAACAATCGGGGAAATTGTTGGTGCCAAATGCGCGTGCGAATAGCTGATAAAGGAAGGCCGCTTCATTGGAGGCGCGGCCCGAGCAGTAGAATTCGGCCTGATCCGCATGATCGAGCGCGTTGAGGCCTTCGCCGATCCGCGCTATCGCCTCATCCCAGTCGATCGGCACATAATGATCGGTCGCGGGATCATAGCGCAACGGATGGGTGAGGCGGCCCGCATCCTCCAGCCGGTGATCGGTCCATTGCCAAAGATCGGACACGCTGTGCGTGGCGAAAAAGTCGGGATCGACGCGCTTGGGCGTGGCTTCCCAGGTTACCGCCTTGGCGCCGTTTTCGCAGAATTCGAACGAGGATGTGTGGCGCGGATCGGGCCATGCGCAGCCGGGACAGTCAAAGCCGTCGGGCTGGTTCATCCGGAGGAGCGCGCGGGTGTCGGCGCTGGCGCCCATCTGATCCTTGATCGCGACGGCGACGGCCCGCAGCGCGCCCCAGCCGCCGGCCGGGCCATCATAAGGCGCAACGCCCGGCACCAGCGCGTCTTCGTCCATCGTCGAACCGTCCTGCGCCATGATGCCGTGCCTTTCGTCGCGAGTCTGTCAGAGGATGTCGCGCACCTTGTCCTGCGGCCGGCAGAAACGCACGCCTTTTTCGGATTCGACGAAGGGGCGGTTCACATAGGCGGGGTTGGCGGCCATGGCGTCCAGGATCGCGTTGGCGTCCATGTCCGCCAGGCCCCGTTCCTCCGCATCGGTGCCCATCGTGCGGATCGCGTCAGCCGGGGTCATCCCGGCGTCGGCGATCAGCTGGGCGAGCTTGGCGTGGCTATAGGGCGTCTTGAGATATTCGATCACCTCGACCTCGACGCCCGGCGTTTCCTCCAGGATGGCAAGCGTCTTGCGCGACGTGCCGCATTTGGGATTATGCCAGATGGTGGCCTTCATGCCTGGTCCTGCCGCGCCAGCCAATCCTCCAGCCACTTGATCGTATAGTCGCCGTTGAGGAAGTCGGGATCGTTCAGCAGCGCCTGGTGCAGCGGGATGGTGGTCTTCATCCCTTCGATCACATATTCCTGCAGCGCGCGCTTGAGGCGCATGATCGCGCCTTCGCGAGTGCGGCCATAGACGATCAGCTTGCCGATCATGGAATCGTAATAAGGCGGCACCTTATAGCCCTGATAGAGGCCGCTATCCACGCGGACATGCATGCCGCCCGGCACATGATAGCTGGTGACGGTGCCCGGCGAGGGCGCGAAGGTGCGGGGATCCTCGGCATTGATGCGGCATTCGATCGCATGGCCGGTAAAGCGCACATCGTCCTGCTGCACCGACAGCGGCTTGCCTTCGGCGACGCGGATCTGTTCGCGCACCAGGTCGAGGCCGGTGATCATCTCCGTCACCGGATGCTCCACCTGAAGGCGGGTGTTCATCTCGATGAAGTAGAACTCGCCGTTTTCCCAAAGGAACTCGATCGTGCCCGCGCCGCGATAGCCCATGTC
>ENA-ORDG01000409-ORDG01000409.1-marine-metagenome-genome-assembly--contig:-NODE-409-length-19489-cov-3.734288_pt1 | contig 19489 bp, 17 predicted proteins | sample MGYA00248629_ERZ508524 | MGnify/ENA primary metagenome ERZ508524 (study PRJEB26194, sample SAMN05421901) | marine metagenome | isolation source: East of Rio de Janeiro, Brazil, South Atlantic Ocean...
TGAGCGATAGCGAGTTCTTGAAATTTAGGAGTCGAACAATAAATTTAGAGGAAGCTTCGTAAGCCTAGACTTTTGTTTCTTTTGGGCAATGCAAAAGAAAAAACAAATCATCATTACGGACTCGATCCGGAATCCCCTGAATCAACGCACAAAACAACTTCCTCAATCAAATCAAAAAGTCTAAGATCTATCCTCTTACTGAGTCGAAGGATCAAAAGATGCTTCACTACGCTATCGCTTCGTTCTGCATGACAACTCAAAACACAAATACCCGAACACTGTAAACTGTCAACTGAACACTCCCTCACCCAATTCAAAAAGTCTAGATTCTATACTCTAAAATCTATATTCTCACAAAAACTGCCAACTGTTCACTAAAAACTGATCTCTGAATACTGTCAACTGTACACTGACCACTGAAAACCGTAAACCGCAAACTACCAACTATAAACAAAAAAAGCCTCTCCTTAAAACAGGAAAAGCTTTGTCAACACCTCTTCGTTATAAAGGAGGATCATTCGGGTCTCGGTCTTCCAGCATTTTCTTTAACAAGTAAGAAATTACAAAACTCGTCACAGCACCCACAGCTGCCAAAGCCACCGTTCGGTACACATCTTCGCTGGTTAATTGTGGGAGAATACTCAACAGCATTCCCCCACAAGTACCACTCAAGGTCAGTTGATGATTACTCATCGGTAACTGCCTTTTCTTTGGTAGTGGTTAACTGACTCACCGCCGAGAGGGTTCCTCCGGCTACAGCTACATAGCCGCCAATGGTGGTCACTATCGCCGGCAAGCTTACCGGAGCAGTCAAAATAACTCCGCCTATACTAGCCAGCACCAAACCTATATTCCTCAATTTTTTAAAGAAGGAAGGGGTTTCTTCTTGAACTCTAGTTTTTATTTGCATAATTTCTTTTTTTAATAGTTAAATAAACAGGGATTCGTTTCGAGAGACTTCGATACACCAACTGCTTGAGTTGATGCATCGCTACCCTCGATTCACTTCCTTTCCCCGGGCCGGTTAACCGACTTACCGGAGCAATACAGCCTTGCAACTCTTGTAAAGCATCATTGGCAGGGTGAATAAGAATAAGTGTTCGACCTTCCACGCCCTTTACCCAAAGATGCCATCCAAATTTCCGACTATAACGCTTTTCAATACGATAACGTCCTTCGGGGATGCAGGAGACCTGTACTTGATTGTCCTTCCAAGGCAATTCAATCGTAGCACAAATACACTGATTCCCATAGTAGAGTTGTCCGTTACAACCGTTTAGAAAATAATCGCGGACTAACAGCAATTCCATTAGACTTGGTCGACCAAAGTGACGGCCAAGGCATTGTAGGTACCGTTCTTTAACGGATACATTTCGCCATTCACCTCCTGAAAAAACTCCACGCCCAAAACGCCTATCACCGGCAAAATACTATCAGCGGTCAAAGCTACCGAAAGAGTTTGTGCGGCTTGCGATGCACTATCATAAGGTAAAATAGCACCTTGATCCATCCCAAAAGTGAACACTTTCTCGACAAAGTCAAGTTCAGCACCACCATAGTGAATACGGTAATGCGTTGTTCCACCCGGAGCTACAATACGTATGTTTGCTTGATAAGCTTCTAGGTTAAGATTTAGTTCTCCCGTACTACGATCAAGACTATTGGTAAACGGCGTAAATAAGGTAGAACCGAGTTTCCCGTTATTGTTAAACTCAAAACCATTCAGCAATTCCATATTTCCGTCCGCCACTTGTCGCTCGCCACGAATATGAGTTTCATCGGTTTTAATCACCGCCAGTAGGCTACGGGTTAATCGCCCTACGCAACGTTTATCTTTCGCTTGTTGTAAAAGTACCTGTATCGCATTCCTAACGAGTTTACCGGCTTTTCCGGCAGTGCCAAATTCCGCATTATTCTCACGGGTACGTTGAAAAGCAGGGTCGCTCGCGATACGCTGCGCACTTACGCCTCCTTTTTCTCTTGCTAAATAACCATCGCCACTTTTGTAAAAAGAAATTCCACCAATCGTTCCTTTTAATCGAATTATTCCAGACTGTTCAGCCATAATAAAAAATATTAAATGAATAAAATTGAAATGCTTAAGGTGCATCTCCTCTACCTGATTTTCTTGTTGATGCATCGATAAAGAAATTCAGGTCAAAGATGACTAAGAAGAAAAACATCCCTTCACAACTTGGGCACACCTGAGGTATAATTTTAACATTCCCCTTCCGAACAAGATCCGGAATCTCATGAACGAGACCACAGCATAACCTCGCTACAGCAAATCCAACGTCTAAGTTCTAGCCTCTAGGTTCTAACTACTGCCAACTGAACACTGTAAACTGAACACCCCAAGTCAACCACCCCGCCTTACAGGCACCCCTCCTTCAAATGAGGGGAGCAGGATACAGTTCGTATGAAAACCTCGGCCTACCGAAGATGAGTCGTAAAATTTGAAGTGAAAACTCCGTAAAATTTCAAGCTGTTTGAGCGGTAACGAGTTCTTGAAATTTAGGAGTCGAACAATAAATTTAGACGAAAATTCGTAAGCCTAGATTTTTTTGGTTCGTTTTTTTATCAATGAAAAAAATGAACAATTCCAATCCGGAATCCCATGAACCAGCGCATAAAACATATTCCTCAACCATATCCAAAAGTCTATGCTCTAGCTTCTAGAATCTATCCTATTACTCAAACCCTGAGCCCCTCGAAGGATCAAAAGATGCTTCACTACGCTATCGCTTCGTTCTGCATGACAACTCAAAACACAAATACCTAAACACCAAAATCCTGAGCCCGCGAAGGATTCACTCAATACAATTTACTGTATACTGCTGCAGACTGAACACTGCTAACTAACCTCTAACCTCTCCCAACTAACCACTAACTCCCTGAGCCCGCGAAGGCTAAACCAGAACACCCAAACTACAAACTGATCACTGTCAACTGAACACTGCAAACTCCCTACTCCCCACTCCCTACTCCCCACAACCTAAAACCTAAAACCTACTCTTTCACTCATCCGCCTCATACATTCTTCGCTGCAGCAAATGCTTCAATGAAGACAAAAATTTAGTCGCATCCATTTTCCGGGAGCGGATCTCTAAAAAGCTACGATACACATCACCCAGCTTAATTTGAAAACTCTGCTCAAAGACCGCAACGATCTGTTTAAGATCAGCAGCTCCCCGATTAAATACCCCCGCCGTATGCAAGGCATAGATTAATTCTACCAGATCTACTTTGGTAGCAGTCCAAGTAAGGGTCGAAGTAGCCCTCGAGGCAGACGTTGGTGAATGCCCGGGCGTTTCCCGTAACCAAAGCAATAAACGTTCATAGGCCAGTAAAATCGCTACACACCCATCACGGTTGGTAGAAAATTCGGGAGACTGACTATAGTAAGTAGTTCCTTGGTAGAGGCGAGAGCTTTCCTTGCCTCGCAAAAAATATTGCTCATCAAAAATGACCAAGCCTTGTACATAATACAGGTAAAACTCAAAATTCTCTTGAAAATAAGTTTCATAATAAGTGATCAACTCGTGCCGGTGTGCGTCAGTATCTCGCCCCTCTGGGTGGCGCTCCATACGCAATCGCTCATAATAAAAAATATACGCTTGCTCCAATTGCGGCTTCACGTGCTTAAAAAAGTGACACTCATCAACCGCACGGTCAAATCCGTGAGTTTGCACGGCAGTGTTTAAGGTTTTCATCCAACGTTCACTGGTTCTTAAGGCCTTCACCAATTCAGGTATAGGTAATGGTTCTTGTTGCTGAAAAATCTGAAACTCCTTTTGGGCTTCTTCGAGAATTTGTCGGTAATGTTCCATAAGCTTTGTTTTATACGCAAAAGTTAGAACGCACTACCCTCATCTTAAAAAAATTTCCCCTACCATATCGAGGGCTTTTCCATTGCTTCACATTTTAGCAGTGATTTACCTTTCCCCTATGCAACTACAACAACGCTACTATATGGTCTATACTTATCAAGCACAAACCTTAAGGGCAATCCGGCAGGCCATGCAAAAGCACCAACACTACCAATACCTACGTAGATACCCTCTGCAAATTGATCCTGCGCAAATCTTGATTTTTGCAGAGGTAGAAGGCCTACCGCGTACCACCTTAAATTTCTTAGAAAAACATGCGGGTGTAAATCTAGTAGTCCTTAAAAATGCAACCCCCTTAGAAGTTGAACTTTACCACCAGCGGAGCACTAATGCCTCAGCGTTTCCCTTAAGCATCGGTCAAATCGTCCAATTCCATGAGTTTTCCCTAGCGCGGCACAAAAATCAATTGTACATCAATAATAGCAACGAAGAGTTTTTTATTCCACTTGCGCAACTCCTATTCCTTCGGGCAGATAATAACTATGCACAACTGTTCTTAGCAGACAACACCTATATTCAGGCATTTGAAAGCTTAAAATCTTTTCAACAGCGCTTACCCGATTACTTCTTGAGAACCCATAAAAGCTTTTTGGTCAATACAAAATGCATCTATCGCATTCGTCATCATAAAAGAGAGATTCAGTTCAGAGGGCAAACCCAGGTAGCTCGATTTTCCAAAAGCAAAAAACCTCAACTGCTTCAAATACTACAAATGCTCAAAAGCCTAAGTTATTAGTTCCCCCTTCAAAAGAATACCTTCACCCTCCTAAGCATTCCGTTCACCATAAACCAACCCCAATCCTTATCACAAACCAGCCAATCGCCTAATTTAGGAGGAGAAATTTCTTTACAAATCCCGGGATGATTTCACGCCTACACAGGCTATGGTTCAACAATTAATCCTAAACAAATGAAAAACAACAGCCTTCGCTATGCCGCTATAGGCATAGGAATAGCCTTTACGGCTTGCACCCCTAACGAATTAGAAGAACAGCCAACGGCCGCTAGCCTTCATCAAACCCACCTAGAGTGGTTCACCGGCGATGAGACCGACACCCAACCCGATAACGACAAAGATGCAGATGAATAAATTTTTAAAAAATTTATTAAATTGTAAGTAAATTGTTAATTTTAGGTAAACTCAATCGATAATGAACATAAATGCACCGATCAATAACCTACATATGGTTAATTATATTAACATTCGGAGTTCCGATAGGGGTACAGGTGGGTGCATTTCATCAACGATCCGCTCAACAGCAGCAAACCTACCCGCAACCTACCGCAGCCTATTTTAGTGAAAAGGCAATGCGCGCCTTAAAACAAAAAGATTCGCTGAAGTTCCGTTGCTACAATACACAGGCCATGCACTTGGCCATCTTAGCAAAAGATTCGCTTGCCATCGCCGATGTGCTGTGGAACAATGGCGCCTTCTACCTGAACTATAAAAAATACGACAGTGCCTATTTCCAATACCAACGAAGCCAACACCTGTACCAGAAGCTTCAGCATCACTATTACGAAGCTAAAATGCTCTACAACATGGCGTATATCAAAAGTAAAATCAGAGATTATGCGGGTAGTGAATACCTGGCCTACCGAGCGATCAGTAAATTAGAACCCCTCCAAAAACATAAAACACTCTACCATTGTTTCAACCTTTTAGGAGTGATTTATGAAGAAATGGGGCAATACACCCAAGCGCTCCAATGCTTACAGCAGGCCAAAAAACACCTAAAAGCCTCTTCGCTAGCACCTCAATACAGGTACTTGGCCGGACTAGAAAATAACTTGGGCATCCTCTATCAAAAAAGTAACCGCCTCCCAAAGGCAATAGAGTATTTTCAGCGTGCCCTTCGACACGATCGATTGATTAAAAAGCACCTCATCTTGTACATTAAAATCAACGACAACCTCTTATATACACAATGGTTGCAAAACAAAGACAGCGCTATACAAAAACCCTTAGAGCACATGCTCTTCCTCAGAGATAGCCTCAACCATCAACCGGGGCAGATCACCAGTCACCTGCACTTGGCACAATACTTCCTCTACCACGCAGATACCTTGCAAGCCCAAGGCCACGCCAAACATGCGCTACGTTTAGCCCAAGCCACAACACTTAACCGAGAAGTACTCCGCGCCTATCAATTATTAAGTGCCATCGAACCGGCTCGGGCTTCAGCATATTTTAAAAACTATGCCTCCGTACAAGCCCAACTGGCAAAACAAGAACGAAAAGTGAAAAATAATTTTGCACAAATTCAATATGAAACAGAAACATTTATAGCGCAAAATAAAAAACTCACCGATCAAAACGGCTACTTATGGTCGGGCATAGCAGCGAGTACCGTAATTGTTGGTCTAGGCTATGCCATCAATCGGCAGCGACAAAAAAACAAAAAACTCTATTATGAAAATGAAACCCATAAAGCGCAAGAAAAAATACACCGCTTGCAGCTAGCAAAGATGAAAGATTGGAACAGAGCAAAAAATCAAGAACGCCAACGAATTGCGGCCGACTTACACGATGGGATCTTGAGTAAACTGTTTGGCCTGCGCTTACAGTGGGGTTTTCTTTCTATCCCCAACTCCGAAGTACACAACCTGCATCAGCAACACCTCTCCACCTTACAAGCAATTGAAAAAGAAATCAAAGCGGTTTCTTACGACTTACAAAGTGAGATCTTACAGGAGCATAAATGGTCTTTCCCTCAGCTATTGCAGCAATTAATCACCACCAAAGAAGATACCTACCGACTCTCGATAGTGCTCACCATTCATCCACCCATCGAGTGGACAAACATCAGCAGCACGGTAAAGATGAACCTCTACCGCATTTTAGAAGAAGCTTTAAAAAATGCTTACCAGCACGCGCAGTGTACCGGCGTTCGTATTCAACTCTCTCAACAACACGAGCAGTTGTTCCTCAACTTTCAGGATAACGGAGTCGGCCTCCAATCCAACGAGCAGCAAGGCTTGGGACTTCAAAATATAAAAAGCAGGGTACAACAATTGCAAGGCGAATTAGCAATCCACTCTTCCGAGGCGGGTTTGCACCTCCACCTACAAATACCAATAAACTCATGAAAACAAGTCTACACATTTTTCTAGTCGACGATCATCCGCTCATTACTGCGGGTTACCAACAAAGCTTCCAAGCTATTGAAGCTGCCGGCCAATACCACTTTCAGATCACCACCGCCCACAGTCTAGACGAAGCGGTGCACCAACTGCAACGCTTTTCGCCACAAAAGCCTTTAGCTTTATTGCTGGTCGATTTAAAAATGCCACCTACCCACGACCACGCCTTACATTCCGGTGAAGATTTAGCACTCCTTATTAAAGATCAATTCCCGGAGGTAAAAATTATCATCGCCACTACCTACAATAATAATTACCGCATTCATAACCTGGTACAAACCTTAAACCCCGATGGTTTTCTGGTAAAAAACGACATCACTCCCGAGCTTATTCAAGAAGCCATTATAGAAGTTATCCAAAACCCACCTTTTTACAGCAAGAGCATCATTCGCTCCCTAAGAAAATATGTCGCCAACGATTTTAAGATCGATAAACTCGACAGAGACCTCTTATACCACCTATCGCTAGGGACAAAAACCAAAGACCTCACCCACACCTTACCCCTATCGATTGCTGCCATCGAACGAAGAAAGAAAAAACTCAAAGAACTCTTCGCCATCGATTCCAACACCGACAAAGACCTCCTCGAAACCGCCAAAGAACTAGGCTTCATCTAACCGCAAACTGAACACTGAACACTGTAAACCGTAAACTGCAAACTGAACATTGACCACTGCCGACTCCCCTCTCCCAACTTCCAACTTCCAACTGTAAACTAACCACTCACCACTGTCATCCTGAGCCTGTCGAAGGATCAACTCCCCTCTCCCAACTACCAACTACCCACTGCCAACTCCCTCCTGAGCTCGCGAAGGCAAACTCGAACACCAAAACTCTGAGCCCGCGAAGAAACATCTTATACAATATACAACCTACAGTATACTGTACACTGTTTCTTCCTTGTCATCCTGAGCCTCTCGAAGGACAAACACCCTCATCCCAAACTCAATCCGGAATCCCACGAATCAAGGTACAAAATAATTTCCTCAACCAAATCCAACGTCTAACTTCTAGCCGCTAGGTTCTAAACTCTCCAATAGAACTGTCATCCTGAGCCTGTCGAAGGATCAACTGCAAACTGAACACTGACCACTATAGACTCCCCTCTCCCAACTTCCAACTTCCAACTGTAAACTAACCACTGCCTACTAATCACTGAACACTGCAAACTGATCACTGAACACTCCCCACTACCTCCCCTCCCACAACAAAGGTTTTCCCCGCGCTCGCCTTCCCCTTCCTGCTGTAATTTAGAAGTACACAAAACCTAGAGACGATGAACCACAAGCACCACCATCAACGATACCGCTTCCTAAAAGAAGCTTTCCCCATCCTCCTGCTATTCCTCACAGTGTTTATAGCAGTGCAAAAACTCAGCCTACACCATCAGTTTTACCTCGACCTCTACAACAGTTTCCCGCTGAGTAAAAGTGGGGCACGTGTAGCTGCCATCACCTTGCCTTTAGGGACACTCGTAGTAGCGGGATTATTAATCACTTCGGCAACGCGAAAAGCAGGACTTATCAGCTTTTTAGCAGGGAGCCTCGGCTATTGCCTCAGTATACTTTACCTATGGTATGGACGGGAGCAGCTGCCGTGCAGCTGTGGGGGCTTGGTCAACTACCTCAGCTGGCCGCAACAATTTATCCTGAGCCTGACATTGGCCGTAATGACAGCGATATACCTCTATAAATTTCAACCTAAAAATATTAGTGCGCGCTAATGCAGGGGGAAGCCGAAAACCTGTAGAAAAGAGTAGGCATTATTTATGAATACTAAAATTTTTAAAAGATGAAAAATTTAAAGTTAACTATGCCTTTGATGGCATTCGTATTAGCGGTGGGATTGGCATTTGCCAATAAAGCCAATGTACAATCTGCCGGCTGGGTAGAACGCAACGGGGTTGCATACCAACTCCAAAACGAAGCTTGTACCAGTAACACCGATGATTTGTGTAAAGTGATCTTTGCCAATGACCCTAATGGTGTGGAGCACCAAGTTTACATGGAAGAGAGCCTTACCAACGTAAAACGCGGTGGTTCGAACGTACCTTATATTATTTTTGAATAATTAGTATAAGTGATTGATTAATAGGTTGTCTAAAAAGTATTAAAAATGTAATTCTACAGGACCTATCGAAATGATAGTTGATCCAGCTTGCGGACACTTTCCTGCTGCGTAATCTATAAACATTTGTTAGGATAACGTGTAGAAGGAAAGTGGAACCGATTTAGCTGAAGACCCTTTGATGTTACAATAAAATTGCTTTTTGGGCAGCCTTTTTTTTTACAGCTCGGTCTCGCTGGTGGCAATAAATTTCATTAAAAATTGATCTGCCAAAAACACCTTACTTATTTCGTTAAGGTATTCTTTATCAATGGACCGGATGATGGTATTCACCTTTTTTTGCTGATAGAGGGGTACTTGATAACGTTCATGTTCGTAGCGTGATTTTTGTATTTCCTTATTTTGTTTTCTTTTGGTTTCATTGTATTTAGGTAAGATATAGAACTTCATTACTTTTTGAAATAGCTCTTCTCCTACTCCATTGTTTTTTATCTCGGTTATCATAGTTTTTAAATCTTCTGTGATGGTGCCCACATCTTCATTAGAACAACTCAAAATAATATTGATGGCATGATAAGCATCTGACCTATTGATCTCGCTTGTAGCCAGGGAAAGATATACCGCCCTTTTCTTTTCAAGGCGGAGCTCTTTCATTCTAAAATTTAATATCCCCGCTAGTATTTCAGTAGCTATTTCTTTTTTTAAGTCCACCTTATCTTGGCTTTGGTGATGGTAGCTAAAGAAAAGATGCGTATTTTCTATAAAAGTTTTGGGATGGTATATTTTGGTAAACGGTCGTTTAGGCAGTTTTTTAGAACTTGTTTTCACTTTAGGTAAAGCCCTCGATTGTTGGGGTATATTCCCCAAGTATCGGTTAAATAAGGGTAAAGCCTTGTCTATCTTAAAATCTCCCGTGACCATCACTGTAAAGCTTTCAGGGTTTTGCATTAGCGATTTATAATTTTCATAGGTTTTATCAAGCTGCACTTTTTTTGACCCTCTATAGACATCACTTCCCTGGGGAGAGGCACTAAGATTGCCAATTTCGTTATGGATCATGTGATAAAAATCCAATTTCACCCTAAGGTTCTTTTCTTTTAAATGGCTTTTTTCCACTTGTCTTTTCCAGTCTCGAAAGGCTTTCTCCTCTTTTCGGGGATGGGTAAATGATAAATAAATAAACTGTAAAGCGGTTTCTAGGTCTTCCGGCAGCACCTCGACCTTCACTCCAGCTTCCTTAGCAGAAATATAGGTTCTTGCCCCAAAATGCATACTGGTTTCCTTTAAAAAGTCTCGAAGTTGAAACTTATTGAAGGGCCCCACCCCTGTATGCTTGATGATCTGGGGCGCAAACACCGTAGAATAATATTCGTCTTTTGGGAAGGAAGAAGCCCCATAGGGTGTAAACCCATGAAGCATGATTTTATTTTTAAACCTTCCTGTAGTGGGTTGAAAGGGTAGGAGGATAAGGGTGATCCCATTTTTTAACTTTAGCTGTTGTGCTCCCCAAGCGTCCTTTCCCTCATTGCTATAGGGCAATAGTTGCAATTGGGCCTGTTCTTGTAGCGGGATGAGCTGACTTATTCTTTTGGGTGGCATATAAGGTTGTGCAGCGGCTTTACCATCCTTTATCCATTTCCTGACTTCATGTTCTTCTATGGGATAGGGTTTATTTTTCGGGCTAATCACGGCTATATCTTCCGGACCATGGGATAGCATGTTTTTGACCGCTGCATTGCATTTTTCCAAGCTAAGGCTTTTCCAGAATTTCACCTTCTTGGCTTGCTTATCTGCCACAAGCTCGTAATTGAGCACAAAGTGATTATTAATTTGTTTCTTCCAGTAGTCTATACTTTGGGGGTTTACTTCTTCCAAGTATTGTACTTGTTTTTGTTGAAAAGTCTCCCATTCTTTTGGGGTAAAGCCTTCTTTTTGTATTTGATGGAGTATAGAAAAAGTTTTCTTCGTGGCTTGCCCCACCTCTTCGGGATCGGCGGTTACTTGTACTTTAAGTGCCGGTAAACTTGCAGCAGGCACTGCATGAATGGTATAGGGAATGTTATAGTCTGCTTGGGCTTCTTGCAACCGCTTATCGATCATTTGCGCTAATAGCTGCTGCAAGAGCTCTTGTTCTTCTTCCGTTCCTATCAAGGTATTTTTATTTTTTCTCATATAAAAATGAAGGTTTACCGGAAGCTCAAAACCCTTGGTTGAGGTGATTGAATCTTGAAAATGAATAAACTGATTTTTGCGTGCCAAGTAATCTTGTGCGGTATCTACTCCGCTTAATAACGGCTGGGAGGGCTTTTGCAAACTGCCAAAAGTGGTTTTTATTTTTTGTTCCAAGGCCTCTACATTTTCAATATTACCTATGCAGACGATAGCCATGTGATCTGGGTGGTACCATTTTTTATAAAAGCGCTTTAAAGGTGCTAGCTTAAACTCTTGTATATATTGGTGGTATTGGCGCGGACTCTTTAATCCGCTATACCTATTGGAAAAGCTATGCACAATCTTTAACGAATTGTATAAATCTTCATTACCGCTAAAGAGATACTCTTCAAAAAAAGAGCCCCGTTCGCCATCTACATCTTTTTGATGAAATTTGATATTCCCAGAAGCGATATCTTTAAAAAACAAGAGACCGTTCTGTAAAGCAAAAGTATTTCCTGAAGGATAATCAAACCAATAATTGGTTTGATTACCGCCGGTAATCCCCCCGATATCTTCAGGTTGCATTTGCATTTTATTTAAGAGTTCAAGGTCTTTTCTTATATGCACAAAGTGCTCCGTTCTTACAAAGGGCATATGTTCAAGAAAATGTGCCATCCCATATTGATTGGCATCTTGGTTATAGCTTCCTGCTTTTACCAATAACCGCATACTTACCTTGGTTTCTTCTGTGGGTAAGGCTTTGATGTAGTAGGTAAAGCCATTTTCCAATTGCCCATAGCGAATGTCCGGGGCTAAAGCTACTTTGACCGGATATTGAGCTTGGGCGTTTAGGCATAGCATCCCATATAACAACAAGACACATAATGTACTGAATTTTTTGAATATCATCATGATTACTTTTAATAATTAATAACCGGGGTTTTGAGATAAGTATGTGTTTTTTAAGCGTTCCTGTTGTGGGATGGGATACCTGCTATCGGTGGCCTCCCAATCGGCTTGGGGTTTGTTGGAGAGCAAGGCAGTATTCCCGGTCCGCTTTAGATCCAACCACCGGTGGCCCCACTCGGCAAAAAACTCTTTTCGGCGCTCTTGCAGGATAAGGCTTAAGAGTTCTTCTTGATCAGGGGTGGTGGTGGCCTCTGCCAAGAGTGGGACACCGGCTCGTGCCCTGAGATGATCGATACTGTTCATGGCCTGGGTAAGGTTGCCCAGTTGAGCCTGAGCTTCTGCTTGAATGGCATATTGTTCGGCCAGGCGAAGCACCATGGAATATTCAGTAATCTCCCCTCCGGAAGCCTCGTAGGCAATTTTATATTTATACGGATAGTAGAGCACTTCCTCCCCGTCTTGGAAGCTAGCTATCCAATTTATAAACCGGAGATCTTCCGGGGCACTCCACACCTCCATAAAGTCTTCTGCCAGGACTACGGGTGTATTAGTGGTGGCATCTTTGATAAAAAGATTGCCTTCACGGGTATGGGTAAAGCTACTGCCCCAGCCGATGGGTGAAATTTGCCAAAGAGCTTCCCTACTATTAGCCAAAAACACCTCATTGGGGTCGGCCAACAGCTCGTAAAGGGAAGCCTGGCTAATTACCTGTTCACTGTAGTAAGCGGCCTGCTCCCAATTCTCTTGGAAAAGGTACACCCTTGCCAGTAGCCCCATGGCCGTAAATTTATTGGGGCGGGTACGGTCCCCATCTGGGTATTCCCCGGGCAAAAGCGCGATCGCCTCTTGCAAATCACTTAGAATTTGCGCTTCCACTTCAGAGGGGCTAGCCCTCGGGGCCGTGGCATTGGCCCGGTAATCGGTTTCCAGCAACAGAGGGACATCTCCGTAGAGCTGGCGTAAGTAAAAATAAGTAAACGCCCGGATGAATTTAGCCTGCCCCGTTAAGCTGCTCTTGGTCCCTTCTGGGAGGTCTTGGGCTTGGGCCACCCCTTCCAGCAGCGCGTTCACCTCATAAATGGTATGGTACGCCCCTGCCCACAGGTCTAAATTCCAAGTATTATCGGGGCTAATGGCGTTTTGCGAAAACTCTAGAATTTCCACGATATTGGAGGTAGGCTTAAAATTATCGGCCGAGAGTGCGGCTAGAAAGGTAACCGAGCGGTTGCCGCCATTGGCAAAGCTGGCATTAAAAAGTTGGTTATAAATGCCGGTCATTGCGCTTTGGGCGGTTTCTTCATTGGCAAACACCGTGCTTCCGGTAATGAGATGATCAGGCACTTCTACCTCTACAAAATCTTCACAGGCATATAGGCCCAGGACGCCCAAAAAGACGAGTTGATAAGCTATGTTGTTTATTTTTTTCATCATGGTTTTAAAAATTTAGTTGAACACCCCCGGTAAAACTCTGCAATGCAGGTAACTCCTTACTCGCCGGGTTTTGGGGATCCATCCCGATATAATCGGTAAGGGTAAAGAGGTTTTGGGCATGCAGAAAAATTGTGAAACTGCTAAGGCCCAAAGGGTCTAGAAATTTTTTGGGAAGGCTATAGTCTATGTTTAGGGTCTTGAGCCTTACAAAAGAAGCGTCTGTAATCTTAAAGTCACTGTTGTACGCATAGTTATTGTAAGCCAAGAGTGCATAAATGGACTGGGAAGCCCTTTGCAAGCTGTTGCTCTGCGCCGGCTCTTGCCCTAAGTAGACCTGACCCGGCAAAGTATTCCCTATTCTACCGGGCGGCACGGCCGAGAACTTAGCGCCTTTTTGCTTAACAAATTCGAACAAAAATCTGAGGGAAAATCCCTTATAGCTCAGCTGGTTCTGCAATCCGCCAAAATATTGCCGGCCCAATTTTTTGGTCACGATACGGTCGTCGTAATTATAACTCCCATCGCCATTCACATCGGCAACCGTATACAGGCCCGTTTCGGGGTCTACCCCTTCAAAACGATAAAGGATGGCCAGGTGAAGAGGCTGTCCCACTCGATAGGTATTTTGATAGGAAGTCTCTTCGATGTTGGGAAATTCCAGCAGCTTATTTTCCGGCAAGCTCAGGTTAAAGGAGGTTTGCCAGCTGAACTTCGGTCCGCTGAAGTTAAACGTAGAGAGTTCTATTTCCCAGCCCTTGTTTTCTACCGTGGCCGGTAGATTGGCCTCTATAGAGGTAAAGCCGGTCATAGCGGGTAAGGGATAACCTACCAGTTGGTTGGAAGAACGGTTACGATACCCGCTTAGGTTCAGGTTGATACGATCGTTAAAGAACCCTAGCTGTAGACCGGCTTCCCATTTTTTATTGACCTCCCAAGAAAAATCGGGGTTGGAGAGTTGCGTGGGGTACAGTCCTCCGGGCCCCGGGGTGGCGAGATACGCATCGAGGTAGCGGTAGTCCCCAATCTGATCGTTCCCTGTGGTGCCATAGCTGGCGCGTAGCTTCCCGAAGGAGAGCCATGGGGCATGTTCTTGAAAAAAGGAAGCTTTTGTAAAGATCCATGCCGCTCCTACCGCACCAAAATTGGCAAAACGTTTATCGGGGCCAAAGCGAGAAGAGCCGTCCCTCCTGCCGGTAAGATTTAAAAAATAGGTATGCTTCCAATTATAGCCTAAGCGGGCAAAAACAGCATTGTATTTATAATTAATGTTGGTGTGATTACTCACCGTCACCTCATCGGCCGCCCCTAGGTTACCGATCAAGTGGCTATTGGAATAGCCGGTACCGGTAAGCCGCAAGTTGGTATTGGTATTTTCTTGAAAAGTACCCCCGACCAAGGCATTCAATTGATGGGCTCCCAGTTTTTTATGGTAAGCTAGCTGAGGTTCGACTATCCAAGAATCTCGGGTGACCTTCCCATGTTGAGATCTATTGGAGACCCGGTCCCAAGTAGCAGGGTCGTAGATTTCCCGGGGTTGTTTGATCGTTTCTTCACTGGTTAAGTGGGTATAGCCCAAGTTGGTCTTTAAGCTTAAACCGGGGACAAGCTGATATTCCAAGCCCAAATTACCAATAAGGTTATTTACCTTGGTGATCCCTTTTGCTTTTAGCCCTGCCAAAGGATTGCTCCAGGTTGAATTTTCCCAATTTAAGGTTCCATCTTCCGTATAGAGTTCCGGTGCATTGGGCGGTAGTGAGAATGCACTACTTACCAAGGTACTACTGCTAAATAGGTCATTTTTATCGATGCCGTAATTGGCAGATAGCTGGAGTTGAAATTTCCGGTCTTGGGAATGATGCCTTAGGCTAAGGTTAAAGGTCTTTTTTTCGTAGGAGAAATCTCCGGGAAAGACGGTGCCCTGTTGTTGGTAAGCGCCCCCCACCCGATAAGAGGTGCTTTCATTGGCACCGGACACATTCATATCCATATGGGTAAAGCTCGCCGTTTTACCAAAGAATTCCTTTTGCCAATTGGTATAGCGGTCTTGGTCCCAAAGTAAGAGGTCATAGGCATTCACCTCGGTGGCTTCTACCCCATCGTTTTCAAAGGCTTGCCTGCGTAGCTGCAAATATGCTGGGGTATGGAGCAAATCAACAAAATGCCCCACTTTACTTTGACCGGTATAGAGCTTTGCCCCTACCTGTATACCATGTTGCCCGGCTTCGCCGTCTTTGGTAGTAATGAGGATAACCCCATTGGCCCCGCGAGAGCCATAGATGGCGGTGGCATCGGCATCTTTGAGCACCTCGATACTCTTGATGTTGGACAGGTTAAGGGTGTTTAAAGGGTCGGTTCCCGTACTGGCCAAAAGCAGGTTCTGGCTATCTAGGGGGGTAGAATTTAATGGCATCCCATCAACTATGTATAGCGGAAGGTTCCCGTTATTCCCAAAACTGTTGCGCAAACTGTTCTGCCCCCGGATCTGGATGCGTGGAGCAGCCCCGGGGATCCCGGTTTCTTGCACCACTTCTACCCCTGCCATACGTCCCTGCAAAGCTTCAAGGGGGTTAGTAACCGGTTGCAATTCAATTTCTTCGGCAGTCACTTTCGCGATATTTCCCGTGCGTTCCCGCTCGGTGGTGGTGTAATACCCCGCATTAATCACGAGCTCGCCTAAGCTCTGCTCGTCTTCCTGTAAAATAATTTCGAATTCGGTCTGCGTCCCTACCGGCAGCTGCTGCGACACATAGCCCATATAACTCACCACTAAGCTGTCTTGCGCTTGCGCCACCAGCTGAAAGTCGCCCTCAAAATCGGTGGTTGTCCCCAAAGTGGTCCCCGCCAGTTGTACATTCACCCCCGGGATGGGCATCCCATCGGTATTCTTCACATTTCCGTGAATCAAAGCTTGGCCATAGATAGCCGGGGCGCCTATCCCGCAGAGCAAAAAGAGTACGCTCGGCAGGCATCGCCTAAAAAATAATTTCATACTTTTGAAAAGGTTAATTGATTATCGATTAATTAAATTCCAGCCTTCTCTGCCGTCCAAAGCTTAGAGAGGGCTTTTTTTTCATACTTTTTTATATTTTATTTTAATTCATAACTGTCATCCTGAGCCTGTCGAAGGACAAACTGTCAACTGCCAACTGATCACTGCTAACTGATCACTGCCAACTGAACACTGCAAACCGCAAACTGCCAACCCTCATCCTGAGCCTGTCGAAGGACAAACCTTTAAAAACTCCCATCCTTTTCAAGGAGGGGTGCCCAAAGGGCGGAGTGGTTCATTCTTAAAACTGCCAACTGCCAACCGCTAAAAGCCAACCGCCAACTGATCACTGACCCCAGCATAACTTCACCAAATCAAATCCAACGTCTAAGCGCTAGACTCTAGCCTCTAAAATCTCCAATAGACCCGTCATCCTGAGCCTGTCGAAGGATCAACTTCAATTTCGAGTTCATCTTCAACTTCACCCGTCATCCTGAGCCTGTCGAAGGACAAACCTTCAAAAACTCCCATCCTTTTCAAGGAGGGGTGCCCAAAGGGCGGGGTGGTTCATTCCTAAACCTGTCGAAGGATCAACCGCCAACTGAACACTGACCACTGTCAACTGTCAACTGTCAACTGTCAACTGTCAACTGTCAACTGTCAACTGTCAACTAAAAAACTGAATCTAAAAAAAGAGAAGTCCAACTATAAAACAAAAATAGACGTGGAACTCAGCTTAAACGCTTTCGAGGTACTGGTATACCAACACACGAATAAGTGAGCCCACGTCATTTAAGACGTGAGCATCTAAACTTATCATCCCGCGTGTTAAAAATTACCAGTTTTCGAAAACGAGATTCTAAGCGAATGCTTCTAATTTTATTAAAGAAGTAATCGCAAAAATAATATTCTAAGGCTAAGATATAAAAAAATATTTACATATACATATATATGTGATATTTTTTATATCAATCTCTTATTTTACATATTCATATATATGCAAAATGACTATTGAAATTATAATATCTCAAATTGATTTTTACGTAATTGAAAGGTTAAGAGAGATAAGAGTAAAATCAACTCCTTATATTGATCAAGTAGAACTTTCACAAAGAATTGGCGTATCTGAAGGGTATATAGGTCAAATTGAAAACCCTAAAAGTAGAGCTAAATATAATTTGAGAATGATTGCTAAAGCTGCGAGAGCTTTAAACCTTAAATCTTATCAAGAAATTTTTCCAAGTGAGATCTTATCCGATGATTTAGTCAAAATCAGACTAAAATTATTAAAATCAAACAAAAAAAAACACGAAATCGAATCTAACGGTAATATTAAAAAGAGATTTGAAATAATTTCTACTACACCATTAACTAATGAAGAAATTATTATGTGGAATGACCGAAAATTAAAATACCTTAAAATAATTAAAGATTAGATATATAACGATTCAGTTTATCCCCTTCTATAAAACTAGTCAAATGAGTGATGTTATTTGTTGTTGAATCATAAGCGACCTCAACGAAAAAACGATCAATAGCATATAAAGCATATCGAATAGGAGCTTCTATATGATACTCGATAAAAATACCTTCAGTAAAGGTAACCCTATACTGTGCATATTCAGCTAGACATTTAAATTCGTAGAGAGTCATCAGGCTTTAAAAAGTTCTTTTTATATTACTTATCCCAAACAATTGTAAATATTCGGCATAACTATAAGCACAAGAGCGCTTTCGTAAATCACTATCGTGAGTTTCCCAAATTTCGATACATACCTTTTTATCCTCATAAACCAAGTACAAACTAAAATCGTCAAATTGTAGTAGAAAATCTTTTTGTTCCGGCTGCTCAAAAAGTTTAAAAATATAGGTTTTCAAAACGCTTAATTGATCTTCATCAGCCGGAGGTGCTTTTTCTAAATAAAAGGAAATAAAATCTTCTTGAGCAGTTTTAAAAATAATTTCGTAGTAAGTAGGTTCTTCATATAACTCTGCACCCTCAATTTTTCTTACTTCCTGTTGTGCAAAACAGAAGATGCAGAAGAAATGAAATAGTATGACTGCTATGTAAGATTTCATATTCTAATTTACAAAATAAAAACTCATACATTTTACGGTTAGCCGTAAATAAATATTCAAAATAATTGTTAAATTTACGAAAACCAGAGTTATCTTAAGGATAACAGAAGTAATAACTGTGATATTACGAGTTGTGCTTCATGCAAAAAAACAATCAACAGTAAACAATGAGACTACTAACTACAAAAATTAAAAACTTCAGAAGCTATCAGGAGCAAATTGAAATTTCTATAGGAAATCTTACAACGTTAGTTGGTAAAAATGATATAGGAAAATCTACAATTTTAGAAGCTCTTGATGTTTTCTTCAATAAAGGAAAAGGTGCAATAAAAATGGATAAAGATGACGTAAATAAATCTTGTTTATCCAATGGAGACAAAATCACTGAAATATCTTTAACTTTTGACCAGTTCCCTGATTCAATTATTATTGATAGCACAAATGAAACATCTTTAGAAAGTGAATATCTTTTGAATGAAAACGGTCATTTAGAAATTATAAAGAGATATAGCAACGGTGGCAGTGAGAAAGTATTTATAAGAGCTAATCATCCAACAAATGAAAATTGCTCCGACCTTCTTTTAAAAACACAAAAAGCTCTTCAAAAAATTATTGTTGATAGCGAAATTGAATGCGAAAACCGAACTATAAATGCTGTTATGAGAGCAGCAATATGGTCCCATCATTCAGAAAACCTTGACCTAACTGAAATTGAAATTGATGTTACTAAAGGAGAAACGAAATCAATTTGGGATAAATTGGAAAATTACTTACCTCTTTATACACTTTTCCAGTCCGACCGAAAAAATAGCGATGGAGACAATGA
>ENA-ORDG01000412-ORDG01000412.1-marine-metagenome-genome-assembly--contig:-NODE-412-length-19444-cov-4.838178_pt1 | contig 19444 bp, 15 predicted proteins | sample MGYA00248629_ERZ508524 | MGnify/ENA primary metagenome ERZ508524 (study PRJEB26194, sample SAMN05421901) | marine metagenome | isolation source: East of Rio de Janeiro, Brazil, South Atlantic Ocean...
AGAATTTCTTCTTCTCCATTTTTATAATAGGTAAAACCAATGTTGTTTACGGTTCCTAAAGTTTCGTTACCACTACTGTCTTGTTTTTTTCGGCTTAGCTCAAACATTCCGCAGTTTCGGGTACTTTTGTAAACAGCATCTCTAAATTTAAATTCGATAGTAGCCGTTTCATATCGATTTCCGCCGGCAGAATCGATTACGGTATTCATAATTTCTGCTCCTTTTCCGCCATCTTGAGGTGGTGGCATTTTATTACTTTTTTCTTCTTGTGCTTCAACCTTTTCAGGTTTCGGGTCGTTTTTACAAGCGATTAGGGTAACTATTAACAGAAGAAGCGTAATTATTTTTTTCATTGTATATTTTATTAATCTTATCGCAAATGTAGGCAAACCATAAATTTATCGATAGAGTTTAACCAAAAAGTTAAGCATCTTCTTTACTATTTTGTAACATTTATTTCTTAAAGAAGTCCTATAATACAGAAGAGTTATTCTAAATTGAAAAAAGCTTACTATTTTAGCGTTTACTATGCAAAAGAACAACATCAACATAAAAAATAGAAAGGCTAAATTTCAATACGAAATACTTGATAAATACGTAGCAGGTATAAAATTAGCCGGTACAGAAATTAAAGCCATTCGCGAAGGCAAAGCCGGTATTGCCGAGAGTTTTTGTGAGTTTCACCGAGGAGAATTGTACGTGATCAATATGCACGTCGATGAGTATTCTCACGCTACACACTTTAACCATAACCCTAAAAGTGAGCGTAAATTATTACTCAACAAGCAAGAACTTCGTAAACTCGAAAAACAAATCAATCAATCGGGTTTAACCATTATACCGCTTCGATTATTTATTAATGATCGTGGCTTGGCCAAATTAGCAATAGCTCTTTGTAAAGGTAAAAAGACGCACGATAAACGTGAAACGATAAAAGATCGTGAAAACAAACGTCGTCTAGACCGCATCAAAAAAGAGTATAACTAATTTGAACCAACAACATTTTGAAAAGACTTTTACTGCTAACACTCCTGTTACTTTCTGGGGTGGTTTCTGCCCAAGTGGTAGGTGAAATTACCGATACCAAAGGTGAAAAATTACCTTATGTAAATATTTATCTTGAGAATAGTTTTACAGGAACTACCTCTAACCAAGAAGGTAATTACGAATTAGAAATTAGCAAACCGGGAGATTACACAATCGTTTACCAGTTTTTAGGTTATAAAACGCAAAAGAAACAAGTAAACATTCAATCTTTCCCATATACGATAAACGTTAGTCTGGCTGAAGAATCGACCAGTTTAGAGGAAGTAGTAATTAATTCTGATGAAAATCCTGCCGATCGTGTGATACGTAAAGCGATCGCTAACCGAAAGAAAAACCTAGCCAAAGTTGAAGCTTACACAGCCGATTTCTACTCGCGCGGAATTTGGAAAATTGAAAATGCTCCAGAAAAAATTCTAGGGCAAGAAGTGGGTGATCTGGGTGGCGGACTCGATTCTACCCGAAGCGGAATCGTTTATCTTTCTGAAACAAAATCGAAAATAAAATTTAAAGCTCCCGACGATTTTCACGAGAAAATTATCGCTTCTAAAGTAAGTGGCGACGACAATGGTTTCAGCTTAAACAGCGCGCAAGATGCAGATTTTACTTTCTATAACAATACGATCGAATTAAATGCTGAACTGGTTTCCCCTATCGCCGATTATGCGTTTAACTATTACGACTACAAATTAGAAGGAATTTTTTACGACGATCTGGGCAACTTGGTGAATAAAATAAAAGTGATCCCAAAAAGACCTAAAGACCGTGTTTTTTCTGGAACCATTTATATTCTAGAAGATTCTTGGGAAATTTACGGGATCGAGTTAATGACCACCGGAGAATCTACACAAATCACTCCGATTGAAACACTAGTTTTCAAACAAAATTTCACCTATTCAGAAAAAGATGAACTTTGGGTAAAGCTTTCGCAAACCGTAGAATTCACCTGGAAAATTTTTGGGATTGGTGGGAACGGACGTTTTTCTGCTGTGTATAGCGATTACGATTTTAATCCGCAATTTACGCGGGAAGACTTCAGCAATGAGATTTTAAGTTTTGCTGAAAATGCTAACGAAAAAGACTCGATGTATTGGGAAAAAATTAGACCGATCCCGTTAACTACAGAAGAAGTTGATGATTACATTAGAAAAGACAGCATACAAGAGCGTAAAAACTCGCGCGTTTATAAAGATTCTGTCGATCAGGTTCGAAACAAGTTTAAAATTACCGATCCGCTTTTTGGTTATAGCTACAGAAATTCTTTCAAACAATATTCTTGGAATATTAGCGGACCTATAGAAGGTATTCGTTACAACACGGTACAAGGTTGGAACACCACGGTAAACGCCAATTTTACCAAATGGGAAGAAGATTACAATAAATATTGGGGTTTAAACGCTTCAGCTAATTATGGTTTAGCAGACGATCGTTTACGTGTAAAAGGTGGTTTTATTAAAAAATTCAACAATAAATCGAAACCATATTTCACTTTAAATGGTGGGATCGAAGCGAAACAAATTAACGATACCGAACCAATTTCAACCTTGGTGAGTTCTGTAGCTTCTATTTTATTCGACAAAAATTACTTAAAAATTTACGATCGTACATTTGTAGAAGTACGCTATTCAGAAGAAATTTTTAACGGTTTTAGGTTATATGCCAATGCTTCTTTTGAACGCCGAAGCGCTTTGTTTGATGATCCTGAAATTATTGAAGATGAAGATGAATTTACCGCCAACAATCCGCTGGCGCCTAACGATTTTGATTCTGCTCCGTTTGAAGATCATAACATTGCTAAAATTGGGATCACCGGAAGAATTAACTTCGACCAGAAATACTACAATTATCCCGATGGTAAATACAATGTAACAAATTCTGATTATCCAACGCTTTACTTCAGCTACGAAAAAGGCTTTGCTGCAACTGTTGACGACTATAATTTTGATCACTTTAAAATGATGGCCAACCAGCGAGTGAGTCTTCAGAATAAAGGAGATTTTGAATACAGTTTAAAAGGAGGTAAATTTTTAAACGGTGAAAATATTTCGTTGGTCGATCATCAACATTTTAATGGTAATCTAACTCACGTCAAATTAGATCCGAGCATCAATCAATTTAACCTTCTGCCCTATTACGGTTATAGCGCGAACGATACTTATGGTGAGTTGCACGCAGAACATAATTTTAAAGGTTATTTATTAGGAAAAATTCCGCTACTCAGATCGCTTAATTTTAATACGGTTATCGGAGTGAATTCTTTGTGGACAACCGGAAACAAACCTTATTCTGAATATTCTGTTGGGATTAGCAATATTGGTTTTGGTAAATACAGAATTTTACGCGTAGATTACGTAAAAGCTTACCAAGGCGGCTGGCAAGATAGCGGCGTGATGTTTGGCTTAAGTATCGGAATGTAAATTTTTAACTTATTAAAGGCTGTCGTCACCCTGAACTTGATTCAGAGTCACATCCTCAAAGTTTTATAATCGAAAAAGATGAAACAACAAAAGTACAAGTGCTTGCATAAACTAATTTGGATCTGTAGCATCGCTTTGCTTTTGTTGTCTTTTATTCCCAATTTATTTCCCCATTATTGGTTTACCGATATTTTTTCAAATTTTAAGTTACAATATGTAATTGCTTCTGTTTTCTGTTTAGTAATCGTGTTATTTCTATTTCGTCGGAAAATTTTAGCGAGTTTATTGTTGATGTTGAGTATTGGGTTTAACACTTTCTACATATTCCCTTATTATTTTAATGCTGAAGATGAAAGTATTAAGGTTGAAGATCGCTTAAAAATGGTGAGTATCAATTTGCTTTCCAGCAATACTGAAGTAGATTTAGTGCAAGCTTACATCAGTAAAGAAAATCCTGATCTAATTGTATTAATGGAGTTTACACCGCAATGGAAACGTTTATTACACAAGACCATTTCAGCTTATCATTTTAATCATTTAGAACCTCGAAACGATAATTTTGGAATTGCTATTTTAAGTAAAAAACCCATCGAAGCAAAAACTGATTACTTTCAACTTAATCAAAAACCTTCGATCGTAAGTCAATTAAATTTCAACAATAAACCACTAACAATTATCGCTACGCATCCTGTGCCGCCATTGGGAGAACATGCGTTTGAGCTTCGAAACAAACAGATGGATTACCTTATTAAAAATCGTTCAAAATTTTCAGATCATTTAATGGTGGTAGGTGATTTTAATAATTCTTCCTTCTCTACTTATTTTCAAAAATTAACCGAAAATGATTTAAAAGATAGTCGCTTAGGTTTTGGTTTATTACCCACTTGGCCGGCTAATATTTCTTTTCTTCAAACTACATTAGATCATATTTTGGTTTCTGAAAACATTCAAGTGCTCGACAGAACTGTAGGAGAAAACATAGGATCAGATCATTTGCCTATTTCTGTAGAAATTGGTTTTTAAAATAGACTTTCTTAAATTGATTTATCTTTGAAATTGCAAATTGACCATTTTTAAAAATGAAAAACTTCTATTGCTTAGTTTTCACGATTATTTTACTAATAAGCTGTAATCAAAAAGAAAATTCAACTTCAACCATCAAAACCGTTGCTGCGATGAAAGATGTGATGTGGAAAGGCGAATTACAAGGAAAAATAAATTTAGATACGATTTCAGATAAAATGGGATTATTCGGTTTAGGACCAGTAAGCGGATTGACCGGTGAAATTCTAATTAACGACGGAACGGTTTATACTTCAAAAGTAACTTCAGACTCTACGATGATCGTTGAAAAAAACAAGCAAGTTGAAGCTCCTTTTTTTGTCTACGGAAATGTCACGAACTGGCAAGAAATTGCACTCCCAAAAAAAGTTAACGATCTAAATACACTTGAAAAGTTTATTGACGAAACCAAAGCAGATGCCAAAAAACCTTTTATTTTTAAACTGAAAGGAATGGTTGATGCTGCTAAAATTCATATTCAAAATTTAGCTAAAGGCACAAAAGTTTCTTCTCCTAAAGAAGCACATCAAGGTCAGGTAACCTACGATTTAGAAAATGAAGAAGTAGAAATTATTGGTTTCTTTTCTAGAAAGCATCAAGGTATTTTTACGCATCACGATTCTTTTGCGCATATGCATTTAATAACAAGCGATGAAAAGAAAATGGGACATTTAGATGCAGCTCAATTTAATCAACTAAAATTATATATTGAGAAATAAAAGAGCCTCTTGTAATTCACAAAAGGCTTTTTGAATATTTTCTATCTTAGAAATTCTTATAAAAAAGAATAACCTAAAGCTAGTGAAAACACACCGTTTTTCGCATCTGTATTTTCGATAGTTTCTGTAAAACCAAAATTGTAACGTGCATCTACACGTAACCCAAAAGGTAAATCTAAACCTGCACCAACGGCAGCAGACATATCGAAACTTTCTGCTTCAACTTGCTCTTCGATCGCTTCAAATTCAGGAAAATCGTCGTTGGCAACAAAACCAAATTGCGGACCTGCTTGCACATTCAACACATCGCCAATTAAGTAGAATTTAAAAATTACCGGTACATTCACATAATCGATATGATAATCTCCAAAATCTGAATCGCCACCTTGTTGTGAGTATAAAATTTCTGGTTGTATCGCAAAACGATCGCTAAATTTAACTCCCACAAATGCTCCGGCTAATAAGCCTGTTCTACTATCGGAGTCAAAATTCTTAGCATCTTGAAATTGAGAAAAGTTTACCCCGGCTTTTATCCCTAAATCAAATTCCTGAGCTTGTGAAATACCAAACATACCCAGCGCCATTACTAATACTAAAAGTTTTTTCATCATTGTTAATTTTTGTTTGCATCAAAAGTAGCTAAGATGCCAACGCTAAAATCTTAGGGAAGTCTTAAATTAAAAGTGATAAATGCTAATTTTTATCTTCTAACATGGGTACAAATCGAAACTCTCCAAATTCTTTCTTTTCAAACTCTTTGGCAGATTTTCTAATAAAAAGCGTCATAATTTGCGGGTCGTCACCTACAGGAATTACTAAACGTCCACCAACTTTTAGTTGCGCCAATAATGGGTTAGGAACAAAAGGTGCTCCGGCGGTAACAATAATTTTATCAAATGGTGCGTAAGTGGGTAAACCTTTATAACCATCGCCAAAATTTAGATATTTTGGTCGGTAACCAATCTGAGTAAGAAAACGTTTGGTTTTCACATATAATTCTTGTTGACGCTCAATAGAATAAACTTTTGCGCCTAACTCGCATAATACTGCTGTTTGGTAACCGCTACCGGTACCAATTTCCAAAATTTTTTCGCCGGGTTGCACTTGTAATAATTCAGACTGAAAAGCAACGGTAAAGGGTTGTGAAATAGTTTGTTCTGCCGCGATCGGGAAAGCCTTATCTTGGTAAGCGTGATCTTCAAAAGAGCTATCCATAAATAAATGGCGTGGTATTTTAGCGATAGCAGCTAAAACTCCTTCATCACTTACGCCTTTGGCTTTTACTATTTCTACGAGTTGTTTACGTTTTCCTTGATGTCTAAATGTATCTTTCAAAAGTGATTAGGTTTTATAGGCCTGCAAAAATAAAAAATACCAACTTGAAATTGATTTTTTTCAGCTTTCAATAATTAACAATTTAAAAGTTCATTTCATTAATTTGCTTCTATAATTCCTAAAAGAAATAGTATTTTTGTGTAAAACATTTAACAAATATGCTGAAAGTAGGAGTTTTAGGCGCAGGCCATTTAGGTAAAATACATTTGCGTTTATTAAATCAATCTGAAAAATATGAACTCGTAGGTTTTTATGATGCTAATGAAAAATATGCAGAAGAAGTAGCTGAAGAGTTTAATTACAAAAATTTTAAAACCATCGACGCCTTACTACAAGAAGTAGATGTGATCGATATTGTAACTCCTACCCTTTCTCACTACAATACTGCTGTAAAAGCGGTTGAAGCAGGCAAACATTTTTTTGTTGAAAAACCCATTACCAATACAGTTGAAGAAGCCGAACAGCTTACCAAAATGGCAAAAGCTAAAGGTGTAAAAGGTCAAGTTGGTCACGTAGAACGTTTTAATCCTGCTTTTCAGGCGGTGAACGATAAGATCGATCACCCAATGTTTATTGAAGCGCACCGATTGGCAGAGTTTAATCCGCGTGGTACCGATGTTCCTGTGGTTTTAGATCTCATGATCCACGATATCGATGCGATTTTAAGTGTGGTAAAATCGAAGGTAAAGAAAGTAAACGCTAGCGGCGTTTCTGTAATTAGTGATACGCCAGATATTGCCAATGCTCGTATCGAATTTGAAAATGGTTGTGTTGCCAATCTTACTGCCAGCAGAATTTCACTAAAAAACATGCGTAAATCAAGGTTCTTTCAGCGTGATGCTTATATTTCTGTAGACTTTTTAGAGAAGAAATGTGAAGTGGTAAAAATGAAAGACGCACCGCAACAACCCGACGAGTTTGCGATGATTCTTCAAAATGCAGAAGGCGTAAAAAAACAGATCTATTTCGACAATCCTGAAGTAGATGAAAACAACGCTATTTTAGACGAATTAGAAACTTTTGCAGATGCTATCAATAATAACACCACACCAATCGTCACTTTAGAGCAAGGTACTGAAGCACTTCGTGTTGCAAAAATGGTGATCGATAGTTTTGACAAATAAAAAAATGAACAATCATAAATAAATTGAACATGAAAAATATAGCAGTTATCGGAGCCGGAACGATGGGAAATGGTATCGCACATACCTTCGCCCAGTTTGGTTACCAAGTAAATCTAATCGATATTTCTGAAGCAAGTCTAGAAAAAGGGATCGCTACGATCACCAAAAATTTAGATCGTATGCTTGCCAAAGAAAAAATTTCTGAAGAAGATAAACAACAAACCTTAGCCAATATTTCTCAATTCACTTCCTTAGAAGAAGGCGTAAAAAACGCAGATCTTGTGGTGGAAGCTGCTACCGAAAATGAAAAAATTAAACTGGATATTTTTAGAACTTTAGATGAAGTTTGCCCAGAAAATACAATTTTGGCTTCAAATACCAGCTCTATTTCGATTACCAAAATTGCTTCAGTAACCAAAAGACCTAAGCAAGTGATCGGGATGCATTTTATGAATCCGGTACCGATTATGAAATTGGTCGAAATTATTAGAGGTTACAACACCACAGACGAAGTAACCAACACGATTATGGAGCTTTCAACTAAACTCAATAAAGTTCCTACCGAAGTAAATGATTATCCTGGTTTTGTGGCTAACCGTATTTTAATGCCAATGATCAATGAAGCTATAGAAACGCTTTACAATGGTGTTGCCGGTGTGCAAGAAATCGATACGGTAATGAAGTTAGGAATGGCGCACCCAATGGGACCTTTACAATTAGCAGATTTTATTGGTTTAGACGTTTGCCACTCGATTTTAGAAGTAATGTACGACGGCTTTAAAAATCCGAAGTACGCTCCTTGTCCATTATTAGTAAATATGGTAAGAGCCGGTAAATTAGGTGTGAAATCTGGAGAAGGTTTTTACGACTATTCAGAAAGTAGAAAAGCAGAAAATGTATCTGCACAATTTAAAGCTTAAGCAAATTTATGCCCAACATACTTCCCTTTCGAGCTGTACGACCTACGCGTGATAAAGTGAGTCTAATCGCATCGCGCTCTTACCAAAGTTATACACAGGCCGAAAGGGAAGCTCGTTTAGATAACAATCCGTTTTCATTTTTACACATTGTAAATCCCGGTTATAAATACCATAAAGAAATTTCGGGACCAGAGCGTTTTCAATTGGTTAGAAACCGCTACCAAGAGTTTAAAGAGGACGATATTTTTATTCAAGACCCAAAACCTTACTATTACGTTTACCGCATTATTAATCGTGAAGGTGAACAGTTTACAGGTATTATCGCTGCAGCAAGTGTTGAAGATTATAAAAGTGACTGCATCAAACGTCACGAAGACACGATTTCTTTTCGGGAAGAAACCTTTAAAGACTATTTAAAAACAGTAGGTTTTAATGCAGAACCAGTTTTACTCACACATCCTGAAAATTCGGTGTTAGCTGAAATTATTTCAGAAATCACAAAAACCCGAGCAGAATTCGAGTTTACGACCACCTATCGCGATACGCATTATTTGTGGTTATTAGAAGATGAAGCTAAGATTAATAGCATTCAGCAAGAATTTTCGGCTATGGAATGCTTATATATTGCCGACGGTCATCATCGTTCGGCTTCTTCATTTTTATTGGGAGAAGAATTAAAAAATCAAAATCCAAAACATACAGGAAAAGAAGCGTATAACTTTTTTATGACGTATATTATTCCTGAAAAAGAATTGCGCATTCACGAGTTTAATCGTTTGGTAACCGATCTTAACGGACTTTCTAAAGAAGAGTTTCTTATTCAATTAGATGCTAAATTCAGAATTGAAAATCGCGGATTAGAATATTTTCGACCTAAAAAGAAGCATCAATTCAGTATGTATTTAGAAGGTGAATTTTATTCACTTCAGCTTCGAAAATCGGAGTATAATTTTAAAGATGCCACTTCTAAACTCGACGCAAAAATCTTGTACGAGACTATTTTAAATCCTATTTTAGGTATTGAAGATTTACGAAACGATAAGCGCATCGATTATTCTCACGGTAAAAACGGAATGGCTTACGTAAAAGGAAAAGTAGATGAAGGAGCTTTTAAAATTGGTTTCGGGATGTTGCCGGTAAATGTAGAAGAGATGAAGCAAATTGCCGATGAAGGTTTAACGATGCCTCCAAAATCGACCTACATTCAACCCAAATTACGAAGCGGTGTTACGATTTATGAGTTTCAATAATTAAATTTCAATGTTTAAAATACTTATTTACCCAATTACATTATAATTTTGTCACACTGAGCTTGTCGAAGTGTCGATACAAAATCTGATGATGTGTATTTCTAAATTAGATGAGATGCTGAAACAAGTTCAGCTTGACGGTAAAAATAAAATTAAAAATGGCTAGCATAAAAGAAAATATCACCAAATATCGAGAAGAACTTCCAGAAGAAGTTTGCTTGGTTGCGGTTTCTAAAACCAAACCTAACGAAGATCTGTTAGCAGCTTACGAAGCAGGTCAACGCGTGTTTGGTGAAAATAAAATACAGGAAATGACCGATAAGCACGAGTCACTTCCTAAAGATATTGAGTGGCATATGATTGGTCACGTGCAAAGCAATAAAGTGAAATATATGGCATCGTACGTGCATTTGATTCACGCGGTACATAAATTAAAATTGCTGAAAGAAATTAATAAACGAGCTCAAGAACACAATCGTGTGATCGAATGTTTATTACAAGTGAAGATTGCTGAAGAAGATACTAAATACGGAATGGATGCTGAAGAAGTAGATAAAATTTTAGCTTCAGAAGCTTATCAAGCCATGAAAAACGTAAAAATTGTGGGTTTAATGGGAATGGCGACCTTAACCGACGACGAAAGCCAAATTGATCAAGAATTTGCTTTCTTAAAAAAGAAATATGATGAAGTTGCCGCTCAAAACCCCGATTTTAAAATTTTATCGATGGGAATGAGTGGTGATTATCCTATTGCTGTAAAAAACGGCAGCAATATGGTTAGAATAGGAAGCTCAATTTTTGGAGCTAGAAATTATAATTAGAGGAGAGATTTTTTGTACGCAATTGTAGATATAGAAACCACCGGCGGAAAGTATAACGAAGAAGGAGTCACAGAAATTGCCATCTATAAATTTGATGGTCACGAGGTGGTCGATCAATTTATAAGTTTGGTAAATCCCGAACGTCCTATCCAACCTTTCGTGGTTAATTTAACAGGAATTAATAACGAAATGTTGCGTAACGCCCCGAAGTTTTACGAGGTTGCCAAGCGCATTGTAGAAATTACGACCGATTGTACTATTGTTGCCCATAACGCCAAATTTGACTATCGCATTATGCGTTTAGAGTTTAGACGTTTGGGTTACGAATTTCAGCGGCAATCTCTTTGTACGGTCGAACTTTCTAAAAAACTTATCCCAAATATGCCTTCGTACAGTTTAGGCAAATTGGTAAAAAGTTTAGGCATTCCGCTAACCGATCGTCACCGTGCGAGTGGCGATGCTTTGGCAACGGTAAAACTCTTTAAATTACTACTGCAAAAAGACTCTCAAAAAGAAATTATTAAGCGTTCGGTACGTAGCAATCCGAAAAATAATTTAGATACAAAGCTTATTCAGATTATTGATGAGTTACCTTCTTCGACCGGGGTTTATTATATGCATAACGAAGCGGGCGATGTGATTTATATTGGTAAAAGCAAGAACATAAAAAAACGTATTAATCAGCATTTCACCAATGATAATCATAAATCGAAGAAAATCCAGAAAGAAGTTTATACGGTAACTTATGAAAATACTGGAAATGAATTATTAGCCTTGCTGAAGGAAAATGAAGAAATCAAAAAAAATAAACCGGTTTATAATCGCGCGTTAAAGAAAGACATTTTTAATTATGCTTTGTATCGCTCGAAAGACAAAGACGGGTATATTCAATTTAGAATTGGCAAAGCTTCGCCAGATAAAGAAAACATTACCACGTTTACCAATATTTCTCAGGCCAAAAGCACGATGGAACGTATTGTAACCGAATTTGAACTTTGCCAAAAACATACCGGTTTGCATAAAACCAGCGGCAGTTGCTTCAACTTCAGTATTAAAGAATGTTATGGCGCTTGTGTAGGAGAAGAATCTGCAGAAGCTTATAATGAACGTGCGCAAAAAGTGATCGATAAATATTCTTATGAAAATAAAAACATGCTTGTGATCGATCGTGGTCGCGATGTCGATGAAAAAAGTGTGATTCTTATTGAAGATGGTAAATTCTGCGGAATGGGTTATTTCAACTTAAATTTTCAGATGAATAATATCGATATGGTGAAAAATATAATCACGCCTATGAAAAACAATCGCGATAGTCAGCATATTATTCAGAGTTACTTGCGCAAGAATAAACCTTATAAAATTGTAGAGTTTTAATTATAATTTTATTTGTAACTAATTTATAATATTTTCGAAATTGTCTTGTTGAAGCTGCCCAAAACACTTCAGCTTGACTAAAAACATAAAACTAAAATTTATTTGAAAACTACCTCTAAAAATAGCTCTTGGCGAGAAAAATTACACGAAGTAATTTATGAAGCAGACACGCCGTCCGGTAAAGCTTTTGATGTAGTTTTACTCATCATCATCTTTTTGAGTATCATTTTTGTTATGCTCGAGAGTGTAAAAGGTCTCGATCCTTGGATTTACGAATATATGTATGTGGCCGAGTGGATCATTACCATTCTTTTTAGCTTAGAATATATTGCTCGCGTAATTTGCATACAAAAACCAACACGCTATATTTTTAGTTTTTACGGTTTAATCGATTTTTTCTCGACCATTCCGCTATATGTTTCTTTTTTATTACCGGGCAGCGGTAGCGCATTGATCACCGTAAGAGCTTTACGCTTGTTACGTGTATTCAGAATTTTAAAAGTAAGTAGATATATTGGTGAAGGCGATCGTTTAATGCAAGCGTTAAAAGATAGTCGCGCAAAAATTTCAGTTTTTCTATTTGCCGTGCTTATTCTTTGCCTCATTTTCGGGACAGCGATGTATATGATCGAAGGTGCAGAAAGCGGTTTTACCAACATTCCCGTAAGTTTATACTGGTGTATCGTAACGCTTACTACGGTTGGTTTTGGTGACATTCACCCCATTACTCCGCTAGGTCAATTTTTAGCTTCGGTAATTATGATCTTAGGTTATGGTGTAATTGCAGTACCAACAGGAATTGTAAGTGCAGAATTTTCTAAAGGTGAAAAGAAACCATCTACAAACACTCAATCGTGCTATCATTGTAATGAAACTAAACATTTAGATGGTGCAGAGTTTTGCCACAATTGTGGTTATCCTTTAAATCGTGAGAAATAATTGCAAGCAATTACCAATACCTATTAACACTAAAACTTATTGATAAAGTTAATCACTTAATTTTTTTCTGAATTTTATAAGGTTTGCAAAATTATATACAGAATGAATAAGATTTTCTTCTGAATAATTTATTGCCTCTTGTAAACTAGAAATAGTTTTTAAAATGGAAGTACAGTAGGTTAACCCCATTTTCTGTTGTTGCTCTATATTTAAAGAAATTGCTCCACAAAAAGCAGCTACTGGTATATTATTTTGCTTTGCAGAGTTAATAACACCTTGTATGGTTTTTCCGTAAAAAGTTTGCTCGTCAAGTTTTCCTTCTCCAGTAATTAACCAATCTGCATCTTGTATAACCTCATCAAAATTACTTATATTTTTAATAAGCTCTATTCCAGAAACTAAATTACCGTTTAAAAAAACTATGCTTCCAGCACCAACCCCTCCAGCTGCACCTGCTCCGTTAATTTGCTGACAATCTACTCCAAACTGTTGTTGTAATATGTTTGCAAAATGCTGCAAGCCTCTATCTAATTGCAAAATGTTTTCTATACTTGCCCCCTTTTGCTCTGCATACACAAAAGCAGCTCCCTCATTTCCGTATAACGGATTTTGTACATCACAAGCTATAGAAAATTTTATATTTTTTAATTTTTCTTGCACATTAGAAACATCTATTGTTTCTACTTGTGTCAAATTAGCTCCAATAGGTTTTAACTTTTGCCCATTTGCATCTAAAAATGAATAGCCTAATGCAGCGGCCATCCCCATACCACAATCGTTAGTGGCGCTTCCGCCTATACCCAATAATATATGCTTAGCTCCTTTTTCTATAGCGTGCAGAATTAATTCTCCTGTACCGAAGGAAGTTGCTCGCATTACATTTTTTTCATTTTCTGCAATACGTTTTAAGCCAGAAGCTTCTGCCATTTCTATATACGCAATTTCTGTATCTTTAGAAAAAACATAAGAAGCCTTTATTTTTCTAAAAAAAGGATCGTTTACTAAGATCTCAATTTTAGTACCTTTTAAATGATGCTGCGCAATTTCTAAGGTACCATCACCTCCATCTGCTAAGGGTAGATGAATTATTTCTGCTTGAGGAAATACTTTTACTAATCCTTTTTCTACTGCAGTACAGAATTCAAAACCAGTTAACGATCCTTTAAATTTATCTGGAGCTATTACAAATTTCATTTAACTTAATATTTTTGAAAGTGACCAGGCTAAAACCGCAATAATTACAAAGTAAGCCAATAAAGTTATCACTGCAGATTTTGCATTTTTATACCAAACCACTTCAATGGTTTTGCTTTTCTTATTTCTTATAAAACTACTAATTACTATAGCAACTATAATGGTAGTTAAGCAACCAATAGCATTCCACCAGAACCAAAAAACTTCTGGTACAGCCAGCCATAAATAAATATTAAGACCTACACCTGCAACAATACCTATATTGGCACCTATGGCTTGCACTTTTTTAGAAGCAATCGCCAATATAAAAGCTGCCAATATTGGTCCGTAAAAAACAGAACTAATTTTATTAATTACTTCTATTACGGTACCTTCTATACTACCTGCAAAAAATGCAAAACCTAAACAAACTAACCCCCAAAATAGAGAGGTAAATCTAGAGTACTTTACATACTCGTTATCTGTTACATTTGGTTTAAAACGTTTTACGAAATCTTCCAAGGTAACTGCAGATAAAGAATTTACAGTAGAGCTTAAAGAAGACATTGCGGCAGACATAATTGCTACTATTAAAATACCAATAATACCATTAGGCAAGTATTTAATAATAAAAATAGGTACCATTAAATCTGCTTTTTTACCAGCAAGACTTCCTATATTTTCTTGGTAAGTAGCATCTAATAAATTTTGAAAACCAACATCTTGCAGTAATAAAGTACCTAAAACAAGCCCCATAAAACAATAGGTAAGTGTTATAGGAAAACGAAATATACCATTGGCTAACAATAATCTTTTAATAGTAGGCATATCTTTAGAAGAAAGCAAACGTTGAGATTGTGTTTGATCTGTACCATAATAAGAAGCATATAAAAAGAAACCACCTATAATCATAGGCCAAAAACCAAACTCATCGTTACCATCTGCGTTATTAAATCCCCATTTTGTAAAATCTATAGCCACTAAACGATCTGAATCTACTTCGGTTAAAAAATTAGAAACTCCACCTAACTCACTTAAACCATAACCCAAGCAGATCACAATTCCGAAGAAAAGAATACACATTTGTATTACATCTCCCCAAATAACGGCTTTCATTCCTCCTTGAAAGGAATAAATCATGGTAATAATACCTATTAAAATAACAGAGATCCAAAACTCGATACCTGTAGTTGCCTGTAAAATTAAAGCCATCGTATACACCATTACTCCAGTTGCTACAGACCTGCTTATCTGAAAAACAAATGCTATTAATAAGCGTGAAGATGCATCGAATCTTTTTTCTAAAAATTCATAAACACTAATAATTCCTGATTTGTATAAAGTAGGAATAATCATGACTAACAAAAAAGCCATTGCTAAAGGTACTGCTAGCTCATAGGTAAGCCATTGCAAACCTCCACCCTCTTTTAAACCTACAAAAGCAGGAGCAGAAATAAAGCTGATTGCTGAAAGTTGCGTTGCCATTGTAGATAAACTTAACGGAAACCAACCAATAGATCTTCCTCCTAAAAAATAATCGCTTGAATTTTTATTTTCTTTAAAGAAATAACCTATTCCTAAAAAGCCTAGTAAATAAACAGCTATAATTATATAATCTAAATAATTCATAGGTTTAAGCGTTCAAGATATCTAATAGTAAAGCTGCAGACCAAGAAAAATTAGCTCCTCCGCAACCATTGCTTTCTTCAGAATTATTTAATTTTCTATGAGGATTAAAATATTCGTAAAAACCGAATTTCTCAATTAATTCTATAGAGTCATTTTTTATTTTTTCGGCTAGCTTTTGCTTATCGTGTTTTAAAAAGCCTTTATAAATTATCCAATTTAAATTTATCCATACTGGGCCACGCCAGTATTTTTTGGGATTAAAATCTTGGTGGGTAGGATCGAAAGATGCACAAGCATATAAATCTGAAGTATCAAATTTTTCTGAATAACAATTTTGCATTAGCTCTAATTGTTTTGTACTTGGTGCACTTGTAAATAATGGAGCAAATGAAGAAGAAGTAATTTTACGAATATGTGTATTATTTCTTAGATCATAATGTATATATGCTCCTAAATTTTCATCAAATAATTTTTCGTTGAAATTTTTAATTGTTTTAGACTGCCAAGCCTTTAATTGATCTATATTTTCTTCTCTTCCTAATTTAGTATATAACTCTATTAAAGCCTCATTTGAAGCTATTAGCATTGCATTAAAAAGAGGGTCTTGGATTAAAAAGGGTGAATTTTCTGCAATTTTTTGCTCATTATAATTATGTGATTTTGCAATTTCTATAAGATGCAAATAATTATTATACTCCTCATTAGAAGGGCGTTGCGATGCGTCTATATGTGTAGTATCTTTACGTTTAAAAGTGTACTTGGGTACATTTTTCATTTTAGACCAAACCTCATCCCAAATGGGAGAATTATCTGTACCCGACTCCCAATTATGCCAAATATACATTAAGCCTTCGTTGTTTGGATCTCGATTTTCATAAAGGTATGTATGTTTTTTAAACACCTTATCGATAATAGAATCTATAAACTCTAAAATAGCTTTTTTATCTTCTGCAATTTTGTATAACTCTTGTAGTACAAAACCTAATACCGGAGGTTGCGTCATACCCGTTGTTCTATATTTTTTAGAAGCTTCTGGGTGCAATTTGGAAAGATGAAAATCTGGACCAGGGAAATAGCTATCAGAATCATTATGAAACACTATATGAGGTACAAATCCGTTTTCCCATTGAGCATCAAGTAAAGATTCTAGTTCTTTTTTTGCTAATTCAATATTTATATGGGCTAAACCTATAGCTATAAACCCTGAATCCCAATTCCATTGAAAAGGATACAGCCCTTCTGAAGGTATAGTAAACCCTCCTTTATTATTATTATTTAAAATTTGTGTAGCTTTTTCTATTAATTTTTCTTTCATAACTAAGAATATAATGGTTGCCTTTAATTATAAAGGCAACCAAATTATTACAAATTGTTTTTTTTAAAAGTTGAATGTTGCCGATAAAAACAGACGTGTTGGTAATACTGGGCGTCCCACAAAAAATGCTTCTTCTGTTTGGTTATTTGCCATTCTAGGAGAACCTTCTGTTATACCTTGACTATCAAACAGGTTATATACTCGAGCACCTAAACGTATAGTTTCTAAATTTTCAGACATAGTAAATGTATAACCTAAATTTAAAGAAGCTAAACCAAAAGCATCTAATAAAATAGTATTAGCATCGTTGCTATACTTTTCTCCAGTATAATTATATATAAATGAAGCATCTATTTTATTGTTATTATACCCTAAATTGGCTGTACCTAATACATTTGGTTGTCTTCTTAATTCATTTCCTTCAAACTCAGGGTTGCCTTCAGATTTTGTTAATTGATGATCTTGGTAAGTAAAAGACCCTCCTAATGCAAGGTTTTTAATAAACTTCCAATTCCAAGTAACTTCTGCTCCAAATGTTTCACTATCTTGAATATCTACCTGTTCTGTAGCGCCACCATCATCTGTATTTACAAAAGTTATAGACCTTCTATCTGTTAGGCTTACTCCATATAAAGCTACAGTTCCAGATAATTTACCTTTACCGTACTTTAACCCTGCTTCGGCTTGTACAATATTTTCTGGTTTGTAAGAAGATGGGTTTCCTAAATTATCAAAGCTTATACTTCTAAGTTCAGGGAAAAAATAACCTTTAGAGAAATTTCCGTAGACGCTATAAGCATCGTTTATTTTGTAAAGTGCAGCAAGTGCTACTGCAAAACCATCTGCTGTTACGTGACCTCTGGTATAGCTACCATTACCCCACATTACATTATCTATGTTTGCTATACCTGTGTTATCTACCTCATAACTTTCTGTACCTTCTATCTTTACATCTCCAGAAGCTCTTTCGTATCGAAAACCAATATCAAAATTCCATTTATCTAACCTTATTTCATCTGCTAGATAAACTGCAATTTTATTACTTATTACACTTCTATTACTATAACTTGCTCCTCTATTAGTGATACCATTAACAGTATAACCAGATACATCGATTAAGTCTGGACGATCATTATATTCGCTTAAGTAGCTAGTAATAAAATTTACATCGTCTGCTTCTGAGTGAGACATAAAAGAACCCAGTGTAAAAGTATGAGCATCTATAGCTTTTACTAATTTTATATCTGCCATTAGTTCTTGAATAGGTCTATCTCTATCTAAAACTCTATTTTCAAATAATAAAGCATCGCTTGCTAAAGCTTCACCGTTTAGATAAGTAAATTCTCCACTACTCAAATTTCTAGCTGCCAAATATTCTGCTTGAGTTTCTACTACGTTAGCATCTGCTAAACCGCTTCCGTCTAAAAAGAAATTAAATTCATGTTGGTACTTACTATATCTTAACTTAGCATCTAATTTCAAATCATCTTCAAAATTATATATGTAGTTGGCTAGAAAATATCCTCCTTTAGTTTTTACACCATCATCAATGGGAGAACGGTACATGCCGTTAGGTGTTAGATACGAAAAATCTGAAGCTGCAGCTGTTTGCAGTGTATAAATAGTTTCTCCATCATTACCGGTTGGTCTTTCTCGAGAACCTCCTTCTAAAGGATAAGGAAGAAAAAATTGTACCTTATCGTCTATAGCTTGTGCAGATAAAGTGAATGAACCGTTTTCAAAAACTTTTTTAATATTTCCTCTTAATTGAAAACCTCTAGTAGTAAGTCCTGTTTTTAAAGGGCCTTCATCGTATCTATAAAATCCTGAAAATGCATAAAATAAATCTGAATCTTCTGCTCCTAACGGTCCACTTGTTACAAAATCTGCTTTATAACGAGAGTTTGTTGCAGTTTCTAAACGCAATGTTGTTTTAGGCTGAGCGCTTCCTGTTACACTAGTATAGTTTATAATACCTGCAACAGAACCTACACCATAAAGAATAGAAGAACCACCTCTTACAAATTCTAAACTTCTCATACCTAAATCGTTTCTAAAGTAAACATCATGTGCAGAAGAGTTTAAGCCAAACGTACCTAATACTGGCATTCCGTCGATTTGAATTGGATTAAATTGATACTGTCCTCCAGAAGGCAATCCTCTAACAAAAACGTTAGCCCCAACTTCACCACCACCACCTTCTGCAGTAATACCAGGTACACTTCGTAAAATATCTGCTTGGCTCCCTGTGTTTTTTTCGGCTAACTCTTTTTGACCAAAAGAAGTAATAGATAATGGAGTTTCTTTTTGACTACGTCGAGT
>ENA-ORDG01000416-ORDG01000416.1-marine-metagenome-genome-assembly--contig:-NODE-416-length-19359-cov-4.024634_pt1 | contig 19359 bp, 20 predicted proteins | sample MGYA00248629_ERZ508524 | MGnify/ENA primary metagenome ERZ508524 (study PRJEB26194, sample SAMN05421901) | marine metagenome | isolation source: East of Rio de Janeiro, Brazil, South Atlantic Ocean...
CGCCTTCGATGAAGGGTATTGTTGGGTTGTTGGGGACTATGAGATGCCCATTTTTTAGTTCTATTTTCGATCCACGATGCATATTTGATATTCCATTTTCCCCGGTGTTGATGCAATTGGGCTTAACGGGCCATCATTATGAATATTTTATGGGTCTTATACAACCAAAACATTCCTTATCTCCCAAGCAACTGCTTTCTCAGTTCTCGAGGTGTTTTTTGATTACGGCAATGCATTGGTCTAGATTGGTATTGATCTCTTTTTCGCAGAATCGAACGACCTTCCATCCATCCGTCTGCAAGACCTTGTTCACTGGTTTTTGGTAACTGGTTGCTGGTGTCTAAAGAGTATTTAATCTGTATTAATGTTGGTGTAAAAAACTGAAAAGTATTTTGCAGAATTCTATTTTTTGCTCTCTCCCAGCAACGACATGTGCCACTTCCTCCATCATTACACCTTGGGCGTTGGGCAGTTGTTGTTCCAGCAGAAGGGTCGTTCTTGGGCCTGTCACCAGATCTTTTGCAGCATGGATAATTAAACAGGGCGCCTTGATTTGTTCAAGTCTGCCCCGGACATCATGATTAAGGCAAGCTTCAACTAGTCTTTCATGGGTTTGATAATTGTTATTCAATTCCTTCCATCCCCCATCAGGTCCAAGTAAGCGATCACGATTTTTTCTGTAGTACTCTGGAAGGAACGAGTACATGCTGACAAATTTCTGAAAGGCAAAAAAACCTGAATCGCGATGTACGTCCCTAAAAAGTTTCAATTGATCATAAAGGTATGGATCGCAATAGGCCCAAGCACCCATATTGACCATGCTTCTAACAAGATCAGGTCTGTGGATGGCGAGTTCCTGTGCTACGCAACAGCCCATGCCAATAAGGCCTATCATGTGTACATTCTGCCACTGTAAATGATCAAGCAAAGCGATAAGATCATTGGCGTGCATAGCCATGGTCGGCTCAACATTCAAGTTATCACTTGAATCTCCTATGCCTCTGTAATCAAAGACCAGCACTTGGTACTCGTCGGTCAGTCCTCGTGCCAGTAATGTTTCCTTGCCGTGACAGTATGTGCCCCAACCACCCATGCAAACAACTGGATCACCATGTCCATGAATTTCGTAATACATTTCATGATCATTTATGGTCAGTGATGGCATTATTTTGGGTCGTATTTCTTAGGTAAGTTGACAAAACGATTATATAGTCACCAATAGACTAGATCTATCGGTTTGTTGATGGAATACTGTTGGTTCTATTGGACAAGGAGAAATATGAGTGAGCCAGAATAAAGAAACCAAAACCATAATGGAATTTCTCAGTGAAAATCCAAACGTCGATGTGAGCCATGCGTGGGAGCGTTGTTGGGGTATTCAAACGGGCATCATCGAGCGAGTGAAAGAGCGTTTTTCTGTGGAAAAACACCCTTCTTGTGCAGGCAGAGATTACTTTGTTTCTGAGGAACACCCAAAGCATGGACAATTGGAAGGCTCCTTTACCGCCTACAGCGGGGAAGAAGTTGATTGGCTGGTGCATTCATGGCTTGGCAATCGTCAAAGAAGTATCCTCGACATCAATGCAACCGTTTTCCTTGGTCAGGAAACCAGGGTGCCACATTTAGCGGTGATCTTCGGCACCATTCCTTTTCTCTATTTTTATGCAGAATACACACCTCGGGTGGATCTGAGGACAAACCCTGATTATTTAATGAAATACTACGAACCAGTCAACAAAGATTTCCTGGAATTTCGGGCACAACCGAATTGGACACGCTTTGTCAGCCACGGCACCTATCTGAGGTCTTTAATGTCACCAGTTTGCGTGAGCTCACACGCAGAACTGAACGATGAAAACATAGACCATTGTGAACGCTATTTAGAAACGTTTATCAACCGTTGGTTTCAATGGTTGGATGAAGCGGAGACGGTGCCCTTGTCTGAACGTGCAGCGCAACAAGAATACGACTTGAAAGTTAGAGAATTGGGCTACAGATACGATCCCATGAACATTTTACCTGTGGAAGTTTTTGGCGAGGAAGAAGCAAGCCGGATGCTGGATTTACGGATTGGGGTGGATCAAATAAAGTCCGTTGCCAACAGATGGGACCGGTCTTAAATTGCTATGCTCAAAGCCCTACTCATTGATGACGATGCCAAATTGGCCAATTTACTGGGCAATTACTTAACAAAATTTGAGATCGAGCTAAATTCCACAACGGAACCAACCCGCGCCCTTGAGCTGATTGCAGAGCATCAGCCGGACTTGGTTATCTTGGATGTAATGATGCCAAAGATGGATGGATTCGAGGTATGCTCAGGCATCAGAAAGAAGCATAAAATCCCCATCATTATGCTCAGTGCCAGAGGCGAATCATTTGACCGGATCAAAGGCTTGGACATGGGTGCAGATGATTATATCGCCAAACCGTTCGAACCGAGAGAATTGGTTGCTCGAATTCACAGCCTCTTCAGGCGAGTCACCGATCAGGGTGAGGCTCATTACTGGCAAGACGTATTTGCGGTTAACGCGATCCGCAGAGAGATCAGCATGGATGGACAAATATTGAGTCTGACCAACATGGAGTTTGAGTTGCTGGAGTTGTTGCTCGCAAGCCCAAGTACATTGTTTTCACGAGATGACATTCTCAAACACCTCAGGGGCATTGAAGCCAAGATCTTTTCGCGATCAATCGACATTTTGATCAGCAGATTGCGACACAAGATAGAAGCCAATCCCAAAGAACCAAAATTTATAAAAACTATATGGGGTAAAGGTTACATGTTTCTACCCGGGAACAAACCGACGTTGGAAGCATGAAAAAACCCTTCCAGTCGCTGTCTGTAAAAGTAACCCTGGTTTTTTTCGTAACCGCGGTAGCCTACCTCTACGGGCTCACGGTTGGCATACGGTATTTGATTGGTGCAGACGAACTGAGAGAAACGATCGGTTACTACCAAACCAGTTACTACGATTACATGTTGGAGGACATCCAATACCCACCCAACATAGGCAAAGCAGAAGAGGTTGTCGGTCAAATGCCCTTTGACATGAAAATAGTGGGCAAAGACTTGGACTGGACCTCTTCGCCTCAATTTATTATCACCGATGCGATTAACTTTGAATTGAGCACTTTGAACGTTGCTAAAATCAAGGCTGATATTGCCGAAGGAAAAGCGCCTTCGCGTGAGGGAGTGGAGGCTGCCCGATACAAAAATAGAACCTATGCCAAAATCCCGTATGGTGACTACACTATTTTTTTGGTGACCCCAAAAATGTCAGTAGCAGTCCAGCGAACCTACATCGTTGAAGCAATTATTGCCATCACACTGCTGATTCTTTTGATTTGTTATGCACTGGTCCAAAGAATTTTCAGGCCCATCAAATCGATCGAAGAAGGAGCCAATCAGATTGGTCAGGGACATTTGGAATACCGGATCGACGTAAAACAGAAAGATGAACTGGGTTCCCTGGCCGAGAAAATCAACCAGTTGGCTGTCAATGTCCAAGAAATGCTGGCAGCAAAACAACGATTGAACTTGGGGGTCAGTCATGAGTTGCGATCGCCGCTGACACGCGCCAGGCTGGAAGTGGAGTTGTTGGAAGATTCGACAATTAAAGAAGATTTATTGAATGAAATCAATGCCATGGAAACAATCATTGCCAATTTGTTGGACAGCGAGGCAATAAACTATGGGCACAAGAAATTAAAGCTTGAGCTCTTTGAGCTCAGTGAGATGATTGGTCAGATGATTCAAAAAAGTGGTTTTCTGTCCAAGTCAAATATAGCGTTCATTCCATTGGACCGTGCAGCACAGGTTGAGGCAGATAAAACCTTGTTTGAGGTCATGATTAAAAACATTTTGGAAAACGCGATCCGCTACAACCCCGCTGAAGGTGAACCCATCCAAATCAGGGTCGAGCAAATGGAGCACACCTACGAAATTAAGATCAGGGATTTTGGCCCTGGTTTAAGCAAAGAAGACTTGACCAAAGTTACCGAACCGTTTTACAGACCCAGTCAATCCAGAAGCCGGAAAAGTGGTGGTTTTGGTCTCGGACTTTATCTTTGCAAACAAATAATTGAGGCGCATCAGGGCACCATTAGCATTGAGAATCATGAAGAGACGGGAGCCGTGGTTGCTGTAACAATACCGAAACGACAAAATCAAATGGACAACGCTTAGTCAATTGTTTCAATAATGTTGGTAGTTTGCCCTCTTGCCGCCGGTGGCATTTCGACAGATTCTATGTTCTAATCCCCTCTGTATTTTTATTTAGAATATGTGCCAAATGTGTACCAGACAAGGATATGACCACGATATACGTTACCGATAGTGAAGGCGAGGAGCTGGAAGTAGAAGGCCAAGTAGGGCTGCCCATAATGGAAACCTTGAGAGACTTGGACAATGGTGTTTTGGCTCTCTGCGGTGGTATGTGTTCCTGTGCCACCTGCCACTGTTATATCGAGGAACCATGGGCTTCTTCACTGCTGCCGAGGGAGGAGGATGAAATTGAATTGCTCGAGGATTTGGAATCGTTCAGGGAGGACCAATCCCGCCTGACTTGCCAGATTGATCTGACCGAAGACATGGATGGGATGCGCTTGGAAATAGCCCCGGAAGAGTAGAGAGATAAATGCTGCTCCAGTGATGCTATCTATCACGCACCCATCTAGAAAAGGCTTAATATTTTTTCAGGTGGGCGACCAATCACAGCTTTGCCGTCCTTGATCACAATGGGTCGCTCAATTAACCTTGGGTACTCTGTCATCGCTTTAATAATGTCTATTTCTGAGACATCTGGGTCGGCCAGGTTCAGCAATTTGTACTCCGACTCTCCCCGTCTTAACAGGTTTCTGGCAGGGATGTTTAACATCGCCAGTATGGATTTCAATTCGCCTGCTGTCGGTGGATTGTCAAGATAGAGTCTTATTTCCGGTTCCAAACCTTGCTCATTCAGTATTGCAAGACTGCTTCTTGACTTGCTGCAACGTGGGTTGTGGAAGATAGTGACGGACACCGTGATTTATAAACCGTGTCTCGAGAACAGGTCTCTTTTTTTGCCAAACAATTTTGCTTGGATAACTCTGCTGATGATTTTCCAGGGTGTGAGCCATGCGATGCGTTTCCCACTTTTTGTATTCTCGATCATCTGATCAACGATCCAGGGTGTGGCAGTTTCAACCTGATCAGCAATCATGTTGATCGTGGGTCTGATCTTTTTCCAGGCCTCAGGGGATAGCCGTTGCTGTTCGTTTAGCCAATTTTCAGTGATCAGGATTCCAGGGCTGATGCTGCCGACAATGATGTTGGTATTTTTATTTTCGGCAACCAGGTATTTTGTCAGGACATTGATGCTTGCCTTGGTTGAACTGTAGACACCCATACCTTTGATGATTCGTTTGCCATCAAAGCTTCCCCCAAGCACGTTATACAAGCGACCGGAACCTTGTTTTCTGAAGCCGGTTATCGCAACTTGTGAGCAGAAAAGGGTTCCCAGTGAATTGGTGTCAAGCATGCTGTGTATGAGGTTTTCCGAAATCTTGTGGATTGGACTCTGGCCTGAGGCATACCCGGCATTATTGATCCAATAATCAACAGAGCCAAATTCAGTTTTTGCCAAATCCCACAGGGCTTCAACTTGTTTTTTATCAGAAATATCACAGACTTGACCGATGATTTGGCCTTCCGATTTCTTGTTAATTTCCTGGGTGACAGTTGCAATGTCTGCCTGCCGTCTGCTGGTAATAACAACGTTGTGTCCCAGTCGGGCAAAGGCATCGGCAAGCCCCTTGCCAAGGCCTTTGGTACTTCCTGTTACGACAACATTAGCCATGGAAACCTCAATTTAGTGCAAAGATTGACTACATCCTTGATGCACCATCGAGGTCGATGCATCGTCCAGAAAAGTAATCATTTTGAAAAATAAACTCTGCTGCTTCGGCAACTTCATCGGGTTCACCTATGCGCTTTAAAGGAATCGTCGCTGCAATGTTCTCTTTCACCTTATCAGGCATCGCGGCAACCATTTCCGTGTTGATAAACCCAGGTGCTATCGCATTCACCCGGATGCCATAACGCGACAGCTCTTTAGCCCAGACCACAGCCATTGCCTGGACACCTGCCTTGGTTGCTGAGTAATTGGTTTGCCCAAAGTTGCCATGCCTGGCGATACTGGAAATGTTGATAATAACCCCCTTGGTGCCGGATTCTATCATCAGCTGAGCGGCTTCTCTGCCAGAGAGAAATACCCCAGTCAAATTGACATTGATGACTGCCTGCCAATCTTCAAGGGACATTTTTTTCTCAAATTTCCCGTCCTTGAATTTGACCAGAAGTGCGTCGCGGGTAATCCCGGCATTGTTAATCGCTCCATGCAACGGACCAAGATCGGCAACAATCTGCCTGTATGTAGAGACCACATCTTCTTCACGGGTAACATCTGCAGCATAAGTCATAACCTTGGCTCCCACAGCCTCACAGGCCTCCTTGGTATCATTCATGCTCTCTTGCTCTAAGTCTATGAGACCCAGCTTGCATTTGTGTGTGGCCAGGCGTTTTGCCATTGCGGCACCCAAGCCTCTGGCTGCGCCAGTGATAATGATTGCCTTGTTTTCGATGTCCATTTTTGCCTCGCATTTAATTTATGGAAAGTGAATTGTACCCGAAAATCCAGTTACTGTTGCAGTGAATGCTGTGTTTGTCGGGGAAGAATATGGTCTATTTCATTTCGTTTAAAAGTCAATTCTAGTAATATCACCATAATAAAATTACCAACCAAGCAGGTGCAATATGACCGACGCATTTATTTACGACCACGTGAGAACACCAAGGGGACGGGGCAAACCCAACGGATCCTTGCACGAAGTCACCCCAGTGGAGCTGGTGACCCAGGTACTTGAGGCAATCAAGGATAGAAATGATCTCGATACCAGCCGTGTCGACGACATCGTTCTAGGGGTTGTTCACACCCAGGGCGAACAAGGCTCAAACCCTGCCAGGATCGGGGCGATAAATGCAGGCTATGACCAGACTGTACCGGGCAAGCAATTGAATCGTTTTTGCGCCTCAGGGCTGGAAGCAGTCAATTCAGCTTCTGCCCAGGTGATGGCCGGGATGTCAGACATGTGCATTGGCGGCGGCCTCGAATCGATGTCGAGAATCCCCATGAGTTCTGTCGGCGGGGCCATGGCAGTCGACCCCCAGGTGGCTTACGATTCGTATTTCATCCCCCAGGGCATCAGTGCGGATCTGGTTGCCACGAAATACGGTTTTAACAGGGCAGACGTGGATGCTTATGCCGTGGAAAGCCAGAAACGGGCCTCGCACGCACGGGACAGCGGTTATTTTGACAACTCCATTGTCCCGGTAAAAGACCAATTGGGCGAAACCCTGTTGGATCATGACGAGGCAATCCGCACGGGCACGACGATGGAGGATCTCGCCAAACTAAAACCTTCTTTTGCCCAGATGGGTGCGAATTTTGGTTTTGATTCCATTGCCATCCAGCGCTACCCGGAAATTGAACGCATCGAACACGTTCACCACGCCGGCAACTCCAGTGTCATCGTTGACGGAGCTGCCGCAGTACTCGTGGGTTCCAAGGAAGTGGGCGATGCACTGGGTTTACAGCCCAAGGCAAAAATTGTAGGGTTTGCGTCTACAGGAACCGAGCCTACCATCATGCTCACCGGCCCCGGCCCCTCGGCAAAAAAAGTGCTCAAGCGATGCGGCATGACGAAAGACGACATTGATCTGTTTGAATTGAATGAAGCTTTCGCTGCTGTGGTCCTCAGATTCATGCAGGAACTGGATATACCCCACGAGCAAATCAACGTTAACGGCGGGGCTATTGCCATGGGGCATCCCTTGGGAGCAACCGGGGCGATGGTACTTGGAACTTTGGTTGATGAATTGGAGCGACGTGATCTCAACATCGGCCTGGTCAATTTGTGTATTGGCGGCGGGATGGGCACCGCAACCATCGTCGAACGCGTTTAGACCTCCTATAATTAAATAAGGCAATTCACCATGAGTAAAGCAGTAACTATGAATGTAGGCAATGATGGCATTGCCGTCCTCAGCCTTGATGTCCAAGGCAAACCGATGAATGTCATTACCCCCGAGTTGCAACAGGATCTTCGGGAGTGTGTCGAGAAAGTTGTCAGCGACGAGGCAATTATCGGCGCTGTTGTAACCTCTGCAAAAAATGATTTTATGGCCGGAGCCGACCTCAAATCGATGGCGCCCTTAATGGGGGGATTGGGGGCTGCGGAATTGGCCAAAATTCTTGGTGGGCCAGACAGCATTAAAACTGTGTACCGGGAAATGGAGATTTGCGGCAAACCTTTTGCAGCCGCCATCAATGGCACCGCGCTTGGTGGTGGGCTGGAGCTTGCTCTCGCTTGCCATTACCGGGTGGCAGCCGATAGGCCGGATGCCGTGCTCGGACTGCCTGAAGTACAGGTCGGCCTGTTGCCGGGAGCCGGTGGTACCCAGCGCTTGCCGAGAATGATCGGGTGCCAGGCGGCCCTGGAACTGATGACCCAAGGCAGGCATCTCAAACCCGCCCAGGCCAAGGCCATGGGCATTGTTGATGCATTGGCTTCTCAGGAAGAATTGATTGACACAGCCAAAGCCTGGATCAAGGACAAAGGCGATCCGGTTCAGCCCTGGGACAAAAAAGGGTTTAAAATTCCCGGCGGCTTGGATGCCAACCGCATTGGCACCATCCAAACGTTTTTGATCGCCAACGCGTTGGTGGCAAAAAATACAAACCACAACTACCCTGCACCGATCTCAATTGTCTCCTGCGTTTACGAAGGATGCCAGGTGCCGATTGATACAGGGCTGCGCATTGAAACCAACTACTTTGCCGAACTCCTGGCAGGACCAGTCGCGGGCAACATGATTCGAACCTTGTTTGTCAACAAGAAATCGGCAGACAAACTGCGTGCCCGTCCGGAAGGATTTGCGAAGACAAAAGTCACCACCTTGGGCATGCTCGGGGCGGGGATGATGGGATCCGGTATTGCTTTGGTCAGTGCCCGGTCTGGCATGAACGTGGTACTCATCGATTCAACCGAGGAACTCGCTGCCAGAGGCAAGCAGTACACGGAAAAATTCCTCGAAAAAAGAGTAAAAAAAGGCAAGATGACCACCGAGGCAGCTGCAGAAGTCCTCGACAGGATAACCGTGACCACCGATTTCAACGATCTTGCATCATGCGATCTGATTATTGAAGCGGTCTTTGAAGACAGGGAGATCAAGGCGGAGGTGACCCAGAAAACCGAAGCGGTGATACCCGAGGAGACCATTTTTGCATCCAACACCTCAACGCTGCCGATTACCGGGCTTGCCGAATCCTCGTCACGGCCAACTAGCTTTATCGGCATGCACTTTTTCTCTCCGGTGGAGAGAATGCCCCTGGTGGAGATCATTCTCGGCAAAGAAACATCGGATCGTGCACTTGCGGTAGCACTGGACTACGTCCAGCAAATCCGAAAAACGCCGATTGTCGTCAACGACAGTCGGGGATTCTTCACCTCCAGAGTTTTCAGCACCGCCTGCAACGAAGCCAATACAATGTTGATGGAAGGCGTGTCACCGGCGCTGATTGAAAATGCTGCACGCCAGGCCGGCTATCCGGTTGGGCCATTGGCAGTACAGGACGAAACATCCATTGAACTCGGATACAAAATTCATCTGCAAACGGTGGAAGACATGGGAGATGCGTACAAGCCGGCTTCTGGATGGAAGGTCTCTGCAAAATTGGTTGAGCTTGAACGGCTGGGAAAAAAATACGGCAAGGGTTTTTACGATTATCCAGAAGGCGCCAAAAAAAGACTTTGGCCGGGTTTGGCGGATGCCTTTCCTGTGCGTGATGAACAACCGGATGTTGAAGAAGTCAAAACCAGACTAATGACCATCCAAGCACTCGATGCCTACCGTTGTCTCGAGGAAAATGTTCTTATGTCTCCAGACGATGGCGATATCGGTTCCATCCTTGGTTGGGGTTTCCCTCCATGGGCTGGTGGTGTATTTTCCTACATCGATACCGTTGGCGTTGCTAAATTTGTCGATACTTGTGACGATTATTGCAACCGATTTGGTGAACGCTTCACAGTTCCTGACAGTTTGAGGGAGAAAGCAGAAAACGGAGAAAAGTTTTACTCTCAATAACATTCGCTGCGGACAGTTTCCCTGTTGGATTCTTGTGTTCTCTTTTAAATTAAGTTAAAAGATGGACAGGTTATTCCATCTTCAATCACAACGGTATAATCTAATAGGGAACAAATTGTAATTATTTGACAGGGAGCGACCATGGCGAATCAAATGGGCGAGGCATCGGAAGGAAGACCTGCAGGAACAGGCAGGCCAGTAAATTCAATCAAACACACCCAATCCAAGGCAGTCAAGTCTTGGATCAGCAGCGAATTAAAGCAACAGCAGAAGCGCTTTAAAAAGATCCTGAAAAACATGGAAGACCTGTCCCCGAAACGGGATAAGTGGATTGCTGCATTCTTTGACCGGATCACCACCAGAGGTACCAACATCGATGGCGACATCAGGCGTGTTGTTGCCCCGGAGGAATTGCCCAAGAAACCCAGGCGCAAATTCAGGGTGACCTACGAGCCCAAGGATTTAAAAGGTATTGATCATTAATTAGAAGAAGGAATTACTATGCCCAGACCACACATTGAGCCTTTTGACGAACGCATCATGGACTACAAACGCATGACCCTGCCGGGGTTTGGCAAAGGCATGCATTACAAAGTTTTGAGTATGGACATTGACAGCGGCGCCTGTTCACTCAAAGTAAAATTTGAAGGCGGTTACAAATTGCCTCCCGGGATGAGTTATTCGGAGTTGGAAATGTTCATCGTCTCCGGTTCCATCACCTACGGCGACACAAACTACGGCGAAGGGTATTACTTCCTCATTCCCCCAGGCGTTTCCATGCCTGCGATGCAAGTCAGCCAGGGTGCTGTCGTGATCATGTTTTACAACTACGGTGAACCCAGTTTCGTCGCCTCGGATGAGGACCACCCGTTGGCGGAGCGGTACCGGCTGTCGATCATCAATTCCACCGAAGACATCAACTGGATGCCAGGTAACAGAATTGTTCCATCGGTTGCATCGGGTTGCATGCTGAAGCTGCTCAAATACGACCTGCATACCGAAGCCCACACCTTTCTCTTTTGTATGACTCCCGGTTTCCAGCAGGACAACATTTCCTACCACGATTGTTGTGAGGAGGTCTACCACATCTGGGGGACTTCCTGGATGATGCAGTTTGGCGACGTGCCTACCGGTGGATATTTCTGGCGGCCACCCTACATCAACCACGGAGCCTTTTACAGCAAGCATGGCATCATCGCCATTGGCCGGACCGATGCCCATCTGCACAATTACTTCCATTTCAATCCCTGGACCTCACCGAAGGAGAATGCCGACCGGGCAGCGGCCCGTTTTCGCCGGATGAAACCGGCACTTTACAAGTGGGTCCGAGCACCGGAAGGTCACAACCATTTCGTTGATTTCGAATACCCCCATTATCACGATCACGACCACGATCATGATTAGATGACCGTGTGTTTTATCGGTTTTGTACCCAAAATAACAAGAGATTAGATCGTGGCGGGACCCTTAGAAGGGATTAAAATACTTGAATTGACCAGCGTTGTCCTGGGTCCCTGGGCAGCCCAGATCATGGCCGACATGGGGGCTGATGTGATCAAGGTGGAAGCACCCTTTGGCGACAGCAATCGCCAGCTCGGCGCCTTCCGAAACAAGGGCATGGCTGCTCTCTATCTTTCCAACAACCGCAACAAGCGAAGTCTGGTTCTTGATCTAAAGCAGGACAGCGCCAGGGATGCACTGCTAGCCATTACCAAAGACTGTGACGTCTTCTTGCACAACAACAGACCCCAGGTGATGACCAAATTCAGGCTAGACTACGCGGACATCAAGGCTGTCAATCCAGAGATTGTTTACTGCGGCACCTACGGCTACAGCAAGCACGGTCCCTATGGGGAAAAAGGGGCACTGGACGATTCCATCCAGGCCGCCAGCGGTATGGCCATGCTGAATGAAATGGTCCTCGGCGAACCGAGGTACATGCCGACCGTTGTGGCGGACAAAACCACAGCCATTACCGTTGTTTATTCAATCCTGGCAGCTCTTTTCCACCGCGAAAGAACAGGTATCGGTCAGGAGATCGAGGTCCCCATGTTTGAGACCATGGTGTCGTTTGTCATGGCCGAACACCTTTGGGGCGAGACCTTTGAACCGCCTCTGGACAAGGCAGGTTACACCCGGCTGATGTCTTACCATCGCAAGCCTTACAAGACCAAAGACGGGTACATTGCGGTCCTGCCGTACATGAACAACCACTGGCAAACCTTCTGTGAGAAAGCCGGAAGAGAAGACTTGATCAAGGACGAGCGTTTCAAGGATCTGGCATCGAGGGTCGCGAACATCGACGAAACCTATGCCGAGACCGGTAAAATCCTGGCAACCAAGACCACCCAGGAATGGCTGGATATCTTCGAAGACAGCAAAGTCCCGGTCAATGTGGTGAACAGTTTGCAGGACCTGTTCACAGACCCGCATCTGGAGGCGGTTGGTTTTTGGACACTGTATGAACATCCGAGTGAAGGGCTTTTGAAAATGCCCGGTTTTCCGGCCCGGTTTTCAGAAACCCCAGCCAGCATCAGGAGACATCCCCCGAAACTGGGTGAGCACAGCGTTGAGATTCTCAAGGAAGCCGGTCTCGATGAGGAAACGATCAAGACCATGCTAGAATCGAAAGCAAGCATGCAATCCGAGAGCTGAACAATGAAGACTATTGTGCAACCACTAAGTTTTATCTTTTGGTGTTTCTTGGCCATTGGGTTTTCGCAACCCACCCTGTCCATGAAGATGGATCTTGGCGAATTTACTGATCACAAATACGATACACCGATTTCCACGGAAGGCGCCCAGCGGGTTCCTGTTGCCAAAGTCGAATCAACCGAGGTCGTCTACGGTCATTCCGGAGACCAGGTGCACAGAGGCCATCTCAGCAGACCCGTGGCAACTGCAGTTACATCTGGGTTGATTGTGATACATGAATGGTGGGGCCTTAACGAAGACATTCATGCGATGACCGAGCAATTGGCCGCATTGGGTTACACGGCTCTCGCGGTTGATCTTTACGATGGCAAGTCAGCCACTGAGATCCGTCCTGCCTATGAACTCAGCACCAATCTTTCCACCAATGAGGAGCAGGGGTTGGCAAATTTGCAACAAGCCTACGATTACCTGGAAACAGAAATGCAGGCAACCAAAATCGGTGTCATTGGTTGGTGTCTGGGCGGCAAATGGTCGCTGAAGACAGCGCTGATGTTACCGAAGGAGATTGATGCCACCGTCATCTATTACGGTAGCCTGACGGATGACAAAGAGAAACTTGCAACCCTGGACATGCCGATCATTGGTTTTGTTGGCACCCGGGATCGGCTGCACAAAGAATTTATTGCTTTTGATGCCACTATGAAGGAGCTGGGTAAAAATGCCAGCGTCCATATTTACGAAGGGGCGAAGCATGCGTTTGCCAATGCATCGGGCACGGTCTATGAGCCAGTTGCTGCTGAAGATTCCTGGCAAAAGACGGTCAATTTTCTAAAAGCCTATTTGGACTGATTTTTAATCCGTATTCCGCATGCTCTTAATGCTTAGCATTGGTTTTTTCTTCCACTACGACCGTATCATCACCATTGGTGTCGGTTTGTGATGTTTCTTCAATGGGCTGCAATTGCTCACTGACAACCAATCCTGACAAGTCTCTGGCTGCTTGCTGCTGTGCCAGTTTAATTTTCGTTAATTCAAATCGATGTTCTTGTTCTTGCATTCCCAGACGCCTAACGAACTCGACAATGTCAATGATTCTTTTGGGTGCATCTGCAAGGTCATAGGTTTTCCCACCAATGGCCAATTTTCCAACAACTGGCTTGTTTGGGTTGTTTTTTGCATTCATTCAAGTCTCCTGTTTAGGCTGATGTTATCTTTCTCTAAAAGCTTCGTTGGCAATTTTTGTAACCGGTTGCAGCAAATACTGCAACACCGTTTTCTCACCGCTGATGATGTCAACAAATAAGAGCCCCATTGTTCCTAGGTTCCTTTTTCTCATTTTCATAGGTATAACGATCATAAATATCCACCATTGCCCCTCTGCTGTGATTGATAATCATTTCAGCGATATCTGAGCTAATCTCTAAAATTTACAAATTGCAAAGGTATTTCAATTTTCTCTGCTTTAATTTTGGTAATAATAGTTTGAAGATCATCTCTTTTTTTACCAGAAACCCTTACTATATCTCCTTGAACTTGAGCTTGAATCTTTAGCTTTGATCCCTTAACCAATTGGGTGATCTTCTTTGCTATATCTCTATCTATTCCTTGTCTTAATAATATTTTCTGTGAAGCAGAAGCATTAGAGACCTCTATTTTTTGAGGATTTAAACTCTTTAGATCTATGTTTCTTTTAACCAAGGACTCTCTCAGGATCGGCATCATCTGTTGAATTTGGAACTCTTCTTGAGAAGATAAAGTTATAGCTTCATTTTCTAAAGTGAACTTAGCTTCTTTCCCTTTAAAATCGAACCTATTATTAACAATTCTATTGGCTTGGCCTATCCCATTGAGGAGTTCATGAGAATCTATTTCAGACTTAATATCTAATGAAGGCATAACTGGGGTCTCCTAATTAATAATATATAGTGCTACCTTTCTCTGAAGGCTTCGTTGGCAATTTTTGTCACCGGTTGCAGCAAATACTGCAACACCGTTTTCTCACCGCTGATGATGTCAACCTGTGCCACCATCCCGGTTTGAATTTTGATCGTTTTCCCAAGAGTCGTCATCGTATCCACGGGTACGGAAACTTGGCAGAGATACCAGATGCTGCCGTCTTCTTTGGATATGGAATCGGCACTGATCTTGGTGACCTTGCCCTCCAATGCACCGAATTTTGCAAAGTCAAAGGCGGTCAGTTTGATGCTCGCACGTTGTCCTGGAATGACATAAGCAATGTCTTTGGGACTTATCTCCACTTCGACAACCAGTTCATCGTCAATGGGTACCAATTCAACCATGGGGCTGCCAGGTTGCACCACACCCCCTATGGTGTTCACCAGCAGTCGGTTGACCACCGCATTCATCGAAGCTCTCACCAACGTTCTCTCCAATCGATCTTCAAGGGTCGGTATGGTTTCAATCAGGGCGTTGTACTCGGTTTTCGCTAGCTGCAGCTTTTCCCGGGCCTGTTCAATGAAACTGGATTGTTCGGCTTTGAGTTGGGCGTTGGTTGCTTCAATCTCAGCGTCAATTTGAAAAATATTCGATTGCGCTTCGTTCAATCTTTGTTTCAGGCGGATCAGCTCCATTTGCGATTCAACACCTTTCTCCACCAGGGGGGCCACAATGTCTTGTTCTTGTTGTATCAACCCAAAGTTTTCGGCCGCGGCATTGCTCTGGGCCTGCAATCGTCGCAACCTCTGTTCCAGTACTTCTATGGATTCTCTTTGCGTCAACATTCTCGATTGATGCAATTCCAGTTCTCTCGCCACCAGGTTTGCGTAGCTGTTGGTAAAGTTTGCATCAAATACCGGGGAAACCCCCTGGCTCTCCGCGGTCAGCGTGGCGATGTTGGCTTCCAGAGCGGCTCTGTTCTGTTGCATCGCGGCAAGATCTGCTTTAAATCGCGTATCATCGAGTTTGATCAGGGGCTGTGATTGCGTCACTTCATCCCCTGTCTGCACTAAAATTTCTTTGACAATCCCACCTTCAAGATTTTGAATCACTTGAATTTTTGAAGAGGCAATAACCCGGCCTTGTCCACGGGTCACTTCTTCAAGGGTGGCAAAATAGGACCAGAGGAACATGATTACCCAGAAGAGTAGGGACGTGTAGAGGATAATATCGGCTTTGCGAATCGACCGGCTTAACTGCTTACTCATTTTGCTCCCTGCAACTGTTGAAGGACCTTGTCTTTGGGTCCATCAAGGGCGATTTTGCCGTCGGCGAGAACAATAATTCGATCGACAAGCTCAAGCACCGGCAACCGGTGGGTGACAGTGATCAGTGTTTTCCCGTCCAGCAAAGGTTGCAACTGCCGAACAAAAGACTGTTCCGAATTCAGATCCAGTGCCGCGGTCGGTTCGTCCATCAGCAGGACTTCAGGGTTGTTGACCAAGGCCCTGGCCAGGGCGATGGCCTGGCGTTGACCGGCAGAGAGCGATTTCCCACGGTCGGTCAATACCGCATCCAGCCCTCCGGGTATCCGCGGGAGAAAGTCATTGACGCCACTGCATTCCAGTGCTTGCAGCAGATCTGCGTCTTCGATGTTCTCCCGGCCCATCAGCACGTTCTCACGGATGCTGCCGGCGAACAAATAGATGTCCTGGAGGACGACGCTGAGTTTTTTTCGGAAGGTGGAGGGTGCAATTTCGTTTGCTCCCAGCCTGTCGAAGGTAAGCGCACCTTGGCTGGGCTGGAACATGCCTGCGGTGAGTTTAATCAAAGTGGTTTTGCCCGAGCCGTTGCGACCCATGATGGCAATCCGCTCACCCGGTTCGATGGAGGCACTGATTTCAAGCAGACTGGGGACGGTGGCATTGGGGTAATTGAAACCAATGCGGGACCACACAATCTGACCCAGTTTTTGGACTTTAATGCCAGTGTTTGCTTCCCTTTCCAGTTCCACCGACTGCATCAGCTGGTCCAAATGACGGTAGGCGGTTCGGGTGTTGTTCAAGCGGCCAAAGAGGCCGGCGATCATCGCCAGTGGGGCCAGTGCCCGTGAGGACAGCAGCACCGCAGCCACCATGGCCCCCATGGAAACGATGCCCTGATCGATCAGGAACGTGCCATAGAAGACAATGCCCACCAAGCTCAACAATTGTGCCGAAGAGGCGGAGTTGGTAGCCAGTTGGGACAGAACTTTTGACAAACGCGTCGATTCCGCGCCCTCGTTGACCGTGTCCTTGTACTTGGCGAGGAAGATGTCGGATGCATCCACGGTTTTGATCGTCTCCAAACCGGAGAGGCTTTCGATAATCAGGCTGTATTTGCTCTTGCCGCTTTCCGCCGCTTTTTCCGCATGCCGGGCGATGAACGGTTGCACGATCAAGCCCACCCCGATGACAATGGGGATCGCACACAAGGGGATGATCGCCAGCGGGCCTGAAATCAGATAAATCACAAACACAAACAGAAACACAAAAGGCAGATCCACAACCAGTGCCAGGGTCGCTGAAGTGAAGAACTCGCGTACCTGGTCAAAGCCTTTGATGATGCTGGCAAGGCCTCCCACGGATCCTGACACTTTATCAAGAGGGGCTTCCAGCACCCGACGATAGATGTCCTCGCCGACCTGCAAATCAATTTCTTGCCCGGTCAGGTCAATAAACCAGGCACGCATGTTTTTCAACATAAAATCAAAAATCAAGACCACAACCATGCCGGCTGTTAACGCATACAACGAGGGAAACGCAGCATTGGGTATGACCCGGTCGTAGACCACCATGATAAAGATGGAGCTGGCAACCGAGAGCAGGTTGATCATCACCGCTGCCAGGCCAATGCGTACGAAAAGTGATTTAAAATTGGCAACGGAGCCCCAAAACCAATGTTGCTTAGTGCTCATCTTGCAATCATTGCAGAATTATCTTGGCCGATAAAAGCCAAAAGACGACCCAACAAAGCCAATTCAGTGAATTCAGCCAGCAACACGGAGCGTTGGTTCAAAACCATGTTCTCAGAGGACTCAAGAAAATCCCGCTCGGCTTGCAGCAACTCCAACAAGGAAACGTTGGCAGAGACAAATTGCAACCTTAAGTTTTCCCGGCTCTCGGCATTGGCGCGGAACGCCTGTTGAAAAATTTGCACCCGAGTTTCAGCGTTGTTGATTTCGGTGAGCAAGCTTTCGGTGTTCGCGGTAATGATTTTAACCAGCTCGGCCTGTCGGTAGCGTGACTCGTTCAGCTGTTCAAAGGCGACGTTGATCTGTGATTTTTTTCGCCCCCCTGAATAGAGATCAACATTAAAATTTATCCCGGCATAAACATCGTAATCGGGTAAATCACTGAGGAAAAATTGTGCACTGTTGTATTTATCTCCCCGGACTTCAAGGGTTATTCTTGGTCCTAAATTTGATTGCTCTTTGGCTAAATTTTCTTCTGCGGCTTTGATTCTCAATGCACTTTCTCGGATAGCTGGGTTGTAAGCAAGGGCTTCCTCGATGGCCAGCTGGGTGTTGAATACAAGGTTTCCAGGTTCCACCGTGAGCATTTGTTCGCAGGGTTGGGTGTCGGGCATTAATTGGCGAAATTCCGCGAGTGCGCCTCGGTGATTCAGATCGGTATTGACTTGCTTGCCTCGGGCTTCTGCCAATCGGGCACTGGCCCGGCTGTACTCTCGCCTTGGTGCGCGGCCACTGTCAACCCTAACTTTGATTTGCTCGGTTATTTCCCGGTGTCTGGCAACCGATTCTGCGACCATGGTTTTTAACAATGAAAAAGAGGCCGTATCCAGACAATTGGTCAGCATCTTCAATGCCAGTTGCACCACTTCTTGGTCTCTTGCAAGCTGGTCGGCCAATTCTGTGTTTTCCTGTACTTTGATTTCGTGTCCTTTGGAGAAGTCAAATAACAACTGGCTGATGACCAAACTGGCATCGGTCCGGTCCTGTATCCGTGCATTTTGGCCGAAGAAACTGAATTCATTCTCCTTACTGCTGGCGAAACTTTTTCTGCCGGAGCTTTCCAACGCCACTTGAGGCCTGAGTTCCGACTTGGCAATGTTGACCCGTTCGCTGCTCTGTGCCACTGCGGCATTGGCTGCGAGAAAGGTTGGATGGTTGTAAATTGCCCGTTGCAGGTCAACGATGAATTGTTCCGCCGTTTGTTGCTCCATGATCAATGCCGGCACGCCTTCGGTTGCCGCGTAACAGGTCACAGGAGCTACGTGGCCCAGCACCAGCAGTAAAACAATTGAACAGTATTTTTTCATGGATAGTCTTTGCCTGTTTAAACAAGTTTTTAGTATTGCAATGGTAACTTATTTATTACCCTATATTCTATTTGGATTGGCAGGGATTTAGCCAAATTCAGCAGTGTAATAGAACTCCTCAATGATTGGATTCCAATCAGTATCGATAACAAGATCTGGAGCACTGAGATCGATGGGTTTGACCGGAATGATTGCAATATCGATTGGATCTCCTGATAAGGACGCAAAATCAGGTTCCAGACTCTCCGTGTGATCGCCCAAAAGACCCACCAGACCACTGAGATTGGGTAGGGTGGCATCCT
>ENA-ORDG01000423-ORDG01000423.1-marine-metagenome-genome-assembly--contig:-NODE-423-length-19186-cov-2.998064_pt1 | contig 19186 bp, 17 predicted proteins | sample MGYA00248629_ERZ508524 | MGnify/ENA primary metagenome ERZ508524 (study PRJEB26194, sample SAMN05421901) | marine metagenome | isolation source: East of Rio de Janeiro, Brazil, South Atlantic Ocean...
AGGGTGTTCTGTCGGTTCAGGGCGAGTTTGAAGAAGAGATTGGCGATGCCGATTACCCTTATGGATGGCGGTATCCGGCGACTACTTACGTATTCCAACAAGTCGCGGACAAAGGCCTGTTCTTCGGCTTGACCCACGAAGCCGCCGTTCGATATGGCCTGACTGATTCGTACGACGCGCTTGATCCAAACGACCGACAGGGCGATGAAGTCTTTCGTACACTGGAAGTCTTCGCTCGCAAGCCGGCTAACCTGACAGGTGCCGACCTCAGTGGAGACTACGGACGAGTGTACTTTGGCTCCCAGCTTTACTCCGGATCGCTGGAACTCAGAGCCGAGACCAACACGGTCACCTTTAGCTCCGGCTTCAGCGCGGACTTAAATGCGGGCCTTGCCCACACTATATTCGTTGACGGTAACGGCGCTGACTATGCTGACCAGGACGTCGCGGCAGAAACCGGAATTAGTCTGAACATTGCAGCCGATGGCACAATTGCAGGCGATTCCGGTGCAGTCGGCTTTGTGAGCGAGGATGCAAGCTACCTGGACTTTTCCGAGAGCTATGGCAGTTACGTTGACGGCACATCAACACCATCGGACTTCGCAGAATTCAATAAGACGATGATGGTCAAGCTGCCCAGCAGCGTACCTGATCTGTCCGCTAAAAAATATCGGCTGATGATGGTGAGCTCGGCACTTGAGGGCGGTTCGACAGGTTTTATCGCCATGTTCGCAAGTCAGTTCAACACATATATGACCATGAACAGCAATACTGCAGGTTCCGTCACAGGCAACTTCTCTGAAATCAGCAAGAACGAAGGTTTGGGCTCTGATATCACGGCGAGTGTTGATAAGGTCAGCGCAGTCGAGTTCAGTATGGAGGTCGCCTCGAATGGGGCAACGACCATAACCGTTGCCGATACGGACGGTGATACCAAGTTCGAAGGCTTCTTCAACGAAGATGCCAGCCTTGGGGTGTTCACGGTTGGCTATCTCCAGACCGACGCTCAGAATTATGACGAACTGGGGCTCGCAGTACTGGTGGACGTCACCGGCAAGTAAACCAGGCCCTTACTACCGGCGAGCCCCAACCGGGGCTCGCCGAATTCTAATTTCTCACCTCATAGCCCCGGTCACAGGCACTGCGTTACAATTCAGCAGCATCCAACCCTTCTTACCCAGGTGACCAGCTAAGAGCCGCGAATGAATTCACATGTCCCGCCGACCGACGACTACGCTTTCCGCTTCGGCGGCATAGAACGCCTCTATGGCCGCAAGGCCCTGAACGCTTTCCGCAATGCCCACATCGCCATTGTCGGCCTCGGCGGAGTTGGCTCCTGGGCGGCGGAATCCCTGGCGCGCAGTGGCATTGGCACGATTACCCTGATCGATATGGACGACATCTGTGTCTCCAACACCAACCGCCAGTTGCATGCGTTGCAGGGCCAGTATGGCCGTACCAAGACCGACTCCATGGCTGAGCGGCTGCGGGCCATCAATCCCCAGGCGGATATCCGGGTGCACTTCGGGTTCCTGACCACTAAAAACGTGGCCGAACTGATTACCGAAGACATGACCGGGGTGGTGGATGCTATCGACAGCGTGAAGGCCAAGGCGGCGCTGATTGCCCACTGCCAGAGGCGCAAGATTCCGATTGTCTGTGCCGGCGGTGCCGGGGGGCAGATGGACCCGACCCAGATCCAGGTGGCCGACCTGAGCAAGACCACCCAGGATCCATTGCTGGCCAAGGTTCGTAATATGCTGCGTCGGGAATACGGCTTTTCGCGAAATCCCAAGCGGCGTTTTGGCATTGAGGCCGTATACTCTCTGGAGCAGCTGACTTATCCGGCGGCCGATGGCGAAGTGTGCCTGCAGAAGCCGGCCACAGACGGCCCGGTAAGGCTGGATTGTGCCTCGGGTTTTGGCGCCGCCAGCCCGGTAACCGCCAGCTTCGGATTCTTTGCCGCGTCCCGGCTGCTGAACAGAATTGCACGCAAAGCCAACCTTTAATTAACCAACCGGAACCCGCTTATGGCCATTAGCACCACCCTGATCCTCGCAGGTATCGGCGTTACCTCCCTGATTTGCCAATGGGCTGCCTGGCGGGTTCGTATGCCGGCCATCCTGTTTCTGCTCGCTGGCGGCATCATCGCCGGCCCGGTAACGGGCTTTCTGCATCCGGAAGATATCTTTGGCGACATCCTGTTTCCGATGATTTCGCTGGCGGTGGCCATCATTCTGTTCGAAGGCAGCCTGACGCTCCGGTACGAGGAAATCAAAGGCCACGGCAAGATGGTGCGCAACCTGATCCCGGTCGGCACCATTGTTACCTGCATTATCGGCACCCTGGCCGCCCGCTGGATCCTGGAGGTGTCCTGGGAAGTGTCCCTGTTGTTTGGTGCCATTTCCGTGGTGACCGGGCCAACGGTGATTGCACCGCTGCTACGGGCGGTGCGGCCCACCTCCAAGCTGGCCAATATCCTGACCTGGGAAGGCATTATCATTGACCCGGTCGGCGCCCTGCTGGCGGTACTGGTGTTCGAAGGGATTGTGTCCTGGGGCCAGGGCAATGTCTTCAGCCACTCCCTGTATATTTTCGGCAAAACCCTGCTGGTGGGTTTCCTGATCGGTGCGGCTGCCGGTTACCTGAATGGCCTGGTGCTTCGCAAGCACTGGATTCCCCAGTACCTGCACAATGCCGGCACCCTGACCTTCATGCTCGGCGTGTTTGCCATTTCCAATGAGATGGCCCATGAGTCCGGCCTGCTGACCGTGACGGTAATGGGCATCTGGATGGCCAACATGAAACAGGTGCCGATCGACAGCATCCTGGAGTTCAAGGAGTCCCTCAGCGTACTGCTGATCTCTGCCCTGTTTATCATCCTGGCCGCGCGGGTAGAATTTACCGCCATTGCCGACCTGGGCTGGGGCCTGGTGGCAGTGCTGGCCTGCCTGATGCTGGTGGCCCGGCCTGCCAGTATCTTTCTGTCGGCCATCGGTACGTCCCTCACCTGGCGAGACAAACTTTACCTGAGCTGGATTGCACCCCGGGGTATCGTGGCAGCTGCTGTCTCCGCCCTGTTCGCTTTCCAGCTGGAACGGATCGGCTATGAGAGCGCCGGCGTGCTGGTGCCCTTGGTGTTCATGCTGATCATTACCACGGTGGTGATCCAGAGCCTGACGGCACGGCCGGTCGCCAAGCTGCTGGGCGTACAGGAACCACCGGCCCATGGCTTCCTGATTCTGGGTGCCAACCCGGTAGCCCGCCTGATTGCCCAGGCCCTGAAAAAACACGAAATTCCGGCCATGCTGACCGATACCAACTGGGAAAACGTGCGCCAGGCCCGCATGGAGAACCTGCCGGTGTATTTCGGCAACCCGGCCTCGGAACATGCTGCGAAACATATGGACCTGACCGGCATCGGCAACCTGCTGATCCTGTCGCCGTACAAACAGATGAACAGCCTGGCCACATATCACTTCCTGGACTGGTTCGGCGAGCACTCGGTATTCGGGTTGACGGAAGGCGACCAGGACCAGCGCGCCCGACTGCAAACCGCCGGCAAGGTGCAGCAGACCCGGGGTCTGTTTGACGGTGTGAGCTATGCCAAGCTGGCCAGTCTGGTGAGCCAGGGCTATACGGTGAAGACCACCCAGCTGAGCGAGGAGTTCAGTTACGAGCAGTTCCTGAACCAGTACCAGAACGAAGCCCTGGTGCTGTTTGTGATGGACGGGCGGGAACACATACATCCGGTGAAAGCGATGGATGACCTGGAACCGGAAGACGACTGGGTTCTGATCAGCCTGGTGCCACCACAGCCCCAGAAAGAACGGAAAGAGCGGGCATCCGATACCGACGACCAGAAAGCCACCAGCAACGGAGAGCAGCGGGCCTGACGGCTTGCTGCTCCCGGCGGGGACACATCAACGGCAGTCGAGCACCAGCTTGCCCCGCACGTGGCCTGCTTCCAGCAGGTCGTGGGCGTCGCGGGCCTGCTCAAGCGGGAATACCCGGTCAACGTGCACCCGCACATCGCCGTCTTCGATCAGCTCGGCAATTTCTTCCAGGTGGAAAACGTCCGGCCGGGTTTTCATACCATGGGCTCTTACGCCCATGGCTTCCGCGGCACTGACCACCTCATCGGCGGTCACCGTGGGAATGGTCACCAGCACACCGGATTCCGACAGGGTCTGCAATGACCGCTTGCCGGTTTCACCACCGATCAAATCCAGCACCACATCCAGCCCGTAGCACTCGTCCGCAATGTCGGTGGTGTGGTAATCAATCACTTCATGCACGCCCAGCTCGGCCAGGAAATCCCGGTTGCTGGCAGACGCCGTGGCAATCACATGGGCACCGCGCTCCAGGGCGAACTGCACGGCAAAGTGGCCAACGCCTCCAGCCCCGGCGTGGATCAGGATCTTCTGCCCGGACTCCAGCCCCGCCACTTCAAACAACGCCTGCCAGGCCGTCAGTGCCGCCAGTGGCACGCCCCCTGCGGTAACCAGGTCCAGCTCTTCCGGCACGATGGCCAGTTCGTCAGCCCGGGCCACGGCATACTGTGCATAGGCCCCGCCAGATTCGGCAAAGCCGATCATGCCCATCACCCGGTCCCCCGGAGCCAGGGTGGTCACGTCATCGGCCACGGCCACGACTTCGCCGGCGGCATCGTAGCCCGGGGTCCACGGCATGCGGCCTTCGATCTGCGTGGCGACAAAACCCAGGCCTTTGCGGGTTTTCCAGTCGATGGGGTTCAGGCCGGCGCCGTGTACTCGAATCAATACCTCGCCTTCGGCGGGCTCAGGTACCGGAGACTCCGTTACCTGCAGAACATCACTGTCACCAAACCGGTCATAAACCACGTGGCGCATCGGCACAGCGTCAGTTGCTTCAGAGGATTCCATGGGTGTCTCCAGACAACAATGAGTCAAGCGCCTGAACAGGCGCGTAGTTTCAGCTTCAGACTAGCAGAATTTCTCCCGGCGGGCTTTATAGGGGCAAACCACGACCACCCGGCACCAGGGCACCGGAGAGGATTTCGGCAAAGGCTTTCGGTGCCCGGGACGGCCGCTGGCTCTTCATATCCACGCAGGCATGGGTTGAAAGCCCCCGCAGCAGGGTTTTGCCATCGGCCACGCGAATCAGCTGGAACTGGCGGGCCGAGCGGAACCGGCCGTCCCAGTCCGTCAGCCAGGTACCCAGCACCAGCTCGTCGCCGGCATTGGCAGACAACAGGTAATCCACCTCGGTGTGGGTGATGGCCATGGCCTTGCCGGTTTCTTCGTGCAGGGCCCAGGTCATCCCCAGGCTTTCGATGTGGGCCCAGCTGACGTCTTCCATCCAGCGCACGTATACCACGTTATTGGCGTGGCCGAGGCGGTCGGTGTCTTCTTCCCGCACGGTGATGGGCAGGATGAACGGATCCGGCAGATCCCAGTTGTGTGCTTGTGACTCACTCATGGCTGTTTCGTCGCTCAAGGCTGTTTCATCGCTCAAGGCTGTTTCATCGCTCAAGGCTGCTTCATCGCTCAAGGCTGCTCCCCCAGACCGGAAATAGCCTGCAAAGGTAGCCGGCCGATGCGGTCATTGTGAAGTGAACCAAAGTATAGAAAGCCGTTGTGCGGGTTCACCGAGGTGATTTCCTGCAAATGGCTGCCGGTCGTGTCGTGCAGGCTGGTGAGCATACGGCCGCGGTCATCAAAGGCCACTACCAGGCCGTATTCCTCCGGCTCGGGCTGGAAGCCGGCAGGCAGGCGAGCAACCAGGTTCTTCATCCAGGGCCGGCGGTGCATGGCGTCCACCTGGGGGTTACGCAGGGTCGGGAAGGCAACCCAGTAACGGCCCCGTTCATCCACGGCCAGGTTGTCCGGGAAACCGGGCAGGTTGTCTGCAAACACTTCGGTACGGCCGGCTTTCGGGCCGTTGATCCAGTATTTCAGGATGCGATATTTCCAGGTTTCGTTTACCAGCAGGTAGTCACCATCCGGAGACACCGCCACGCCATTGGCAAAATACAGGTTACGCAGCAGTACTTCGGTTCTGCGGGTTTTCGGGTTGTAGCGCAGCAAGCGACCGTGGGGGCGCATTTCCAGCAGGTCCAGGATGTAATCCGGCTGGCGGAAGCGGGAGCTGGCATCGGTAAAGTAGATACGACCATCCGTGGCGACAATCACATCGTCGGTGAACCGGAACGGTGTGCCTTCCGCCTCCCGGGTGAGCACGGTAATCTCACCGTCCGGCGCTATCGACAGCAAGCCCTTCCAGGCATCCGCCACAATCAGGTTACCCTGGCGATCAAACACCATGCCCAGTGGCCGGCCTTCGGTCTGCAGCCAGGTTTCCACCCGGCCGTCAGGAAATACCCGAACGATTTTGCCGTCCTGGGTGCCGGTATAGAGCACGCCGTTAGCATCCACCGTGGTGTCTTCCGGGCCGTACACCTGGCCCCGGGCCAGCAGATCGGCCTGTCGCAGCTGGTTATTGGGCGCCAGGATTCCGGTCAGGGCCAGAGGCTCGGGCGGCTCCCAGGCCTTGCTGTCGACAGGAGATGGTGTCAGCAGAAAGCTGCCCACCAGCACAAAGAGCACCAATATTGCGGCCAGTAACCATTTCATCATGCACGCCCGATCCGTTTTATGATTTTTCGTTTGGGACCATTCACCTTAGCAGACATTCACCGGTTGCCGGCAATGGCCGCGTCACACCTTACTGTTCCAGAAACCGCCGGCACAGGGTGGCGAAGGTATCGGCTTTTTCGGCGTGCAGCCAGTGGCCGGTGCCTTCGATAATTTTCAGTTCAGCGTTCGGAAACAAGCGGCGGATGGTGTCCTGGTGTTTTTCCTGGATGTAGGCGGAGTCTGCGCCCTTGATAAAGAGCACCGGCCCTTCAAACGGGCCATCACCTTCCGGTGCGTCCGCCAGGTTCTGGTAGCAGGCATCGATCACCGGCAGGTTCAGGCGCCAGCGGAAGATGATATCGCTGTCGGTCTGTTCTTCGGCCGGAATACGCTCCAGGTTCTTGAGCAGGAACTGCCGCACACCGGGGATTTCCACGAATTCTGCCAGGCGCTCGTCTGCCTGTTTTCGGGATTTGACCCCGTTCAGGTCGAGGCTTTTCATACCTTCGAGGATGTCGTCATGGCGGGGGTGGTAGGTCACCGGGGCAATGTCCGCCACGATGATGGCTTTCACCCGCTGCGGATAACTCAGGGCCACCTGCATGGCCACCTTTCCACCCATTGAGTGGCCAAGAATAGTGGCCTGGTTCAGCCCCTGGGCATCCATGTAGGCGATGATATCGGCGGCCATGGCCGGATAGTTCATTTCATCGCTGTGGGGAGAACTGCCGTGGTTGCGCTCGTCCAGCGCGTGAATCTGCCAGTTATCTTCCAGCCGGCGGGCTATGCCACCCAGGTTCTCGAGAGATCCGAACAATCCGTGCAACAGGATCAGCGGCTCTCCCTGGCCGGAAATACGGTGATTCAGTTCAACGCCCATACGCAGGCAACCTCCGGTTATCTGAATTAACCGGATACACTACCACCGCCAGTGCACGGGGCAAGGGAAAATTCAGGCAGAAAAAAGCCGGGCAAAGGCCCGGCTTAATGGTCACGACATTACGACTGAGAAATCAGCAATAGAAGATGCTGTCCAGATATTCAGCCAGCGCCACAATGTTTTCGCGCTCGCTCTGGGTACGGGGAACAAAGATTTCCTGTGTCATACAACACCTCCAATTGGCGTTATGGCTACTTCAACCTGATGCCACACATGCTATCGTTTAAGGTGTTGATACCCGTTGACCAGCTGTGCCAATCGTTTGACATTTTGTATCAGCCTGAACCGAACCGCGGAGCCAGCGAACACCATGCATCCCCAAGCGGATCCAGCAACAACGCCTCATGTGGCGGCCTCCAGCACCCTTGCGCTGGTGCATTACCTCGAAAAGCGGGGCCTGCTGGACCGTGCCCGGGCGGAAGACATCGCAGGGGTGCGCCTGGAAGAACTGGATGACCCGGACCTGCGCATTCCCGCCAGCATTCACTACCAGCTATGGGAACTGGCCGAGCAGCTGACCGCAGACCCGGGCGTGGGCCTGCACGCCGGCCAGGTGATCGACCCGGAGCGCATGGGGCTGGTAGGCCATGTCTTCTTCAATTGCGACACCCTGGGAGAAGCTGTTGTCCAATACGTACGGCTGCACCGGCTGATCAACGAATCGGTGACGCTCAGCTTCGAGCAGACGCCGGAGCAGGCCATTCTGACCTGGCAACCGGATAACCCGGCCCACTACTGCCGGCAGGACATGGACCGCACCCTGGCCGCCGCCCTGTGCCGCACCCGGCACTTTATTCATCGGGGCATCGAGGCAGACTGGGTGGAAATTGCCCACCCGGAACCGGATTACGCCGCGGAATACCAGAAGCTGTTCGGCGGCCAGGTCCTGTTCGGCTGTGGCATTACCCGCATGGCCTTTGCCAGCAAGCACCTGGGGCACCGCATTCCGCACCGCAACCCCTATGTGTATTCGGCGGTACTGAAACAGGTAAACGCCGTACTGGCCCGGCTGCAAACCCGCCGGTCATTCAGCCGCAAAGTACGCCGGCTGATCTCCCGGCAAATGGCGACCGACCGTATTGACGCCGACACCCTGGCCAGGCAATGCCACATGAGCCGGCAAACCCTGTACCGCAGGCTGAAAAAAGAAGGCCTGAGCTTCCACGACCTGGTGGAACAGGTCCGCAAAGACAAGGCGCTGCGCTATGTTGCCGACGATCAATATGCCCTGGGCGAAATTGCTTTCCTGCTCGGGTTCTCCGAACTCAGCGCCTTCAGCCGCGCCTTCAAGCGCTGGACCGGCACGGCCCCCGCGCAATACCGGGCCAGGCACCAGGAGGCAAGCGCATGACCGGTGATACCCTGTCCTGGCTCGCCATCCCCCTGGCATTGCTGTACCTGGCAGCCATCGCCTGCATCTATCGCATTCTGCTGACCTACCGTACCTCCCAGGGCGCCATTGCCTGGATCATTGCCCTGCTGGGCCTGCCCTACCTGGCCGTGCCGGCGTTCCTGCTGTTCGGGCGCATCCGCTTTGGCGGCTACGTAAAGGCCCGGCGCATGGGCAACAAGGATTTGTCTGACCTGCTGGACACCTTTGAGAACCAGAGTACGTCGATCGCCAAGCCCGGCGACCGGCACTTCAGCGATGAACTGCAGGTGCTGTGCAAACTCAGCCGGCAGCCGTTTACCAGCGGTAACCGCTGCACGCTGCTGCGGGATGGCGAGGCCACCTTCGAGGCCCTGTTCGAAGCCATGGAACAGGCCACCCACTATATCCTGCTGGAGTTTTACATCGTGCGCTCCGATAAGGTGGGCCACCGGATCAAGGAAATCCTGGAGCGCAAACTGGCGGAAGGTGTGTCGGTGTGGTTTCTGTACGACGACATCGGCAGTGTCTCCCTGTCCCGCCGCTGGCTCAACGAACTGAGCGCCGCCGGGGCACGGGTTGCCTCCTTTGGCGACGGCAACATCCGCCGCCGGCGCTTCCAGATCAACTTCCGCAACCATCGCAAGCTGCTGGTGTGTGACGGCCACACCGGCTTTGTCGGTGGCATCAACCTGGGCGACGAATATCTTGGAACTGCCATGGACCAGGAGCCCTGGCGGGATACCCACTGCCGTATCGAAGGGCCGGCGGTCATCGGCCTGCAACTGGCCTGGCTGGAAGACTGGAACTGGGCCAGCAACGACCGTCCCGAGCTGGAATGGGCGCCGGCAGAGCCACCTCCGGGGCAGCAGGAAGTGCTGGTACTGCCCTCCGGCCCGGCCGACACCTGGGAAACCTGCACCCTGTTTTTCCTGAACTGCATCAACAACGCCCGAACCCGCCTGTGGATCGCCTCGCCCTACTTCGTGCCGGATTTCCAGATCATGAACGCGCTGCAGCTGGCGGCACTGCGTGGCGTGGATGTACGCATCCTGATTCCGGAGAAATCCGACAGCCCGCTGATCCGGGTAGCGGCCTATTCCTACCTGGTGCAGGCCAGCCAGGCCGGCATCGGCATCTATCGTTACCAGCCGGGCTTCATGCACCAGAAGGTGGTACTGGTGGACGACCGCTATGCGGCCCTGGGCACTGCCAACATGGATAACCGCTCCATGCGCCTGAACTTCGAGATCATGGCCATTAACACCCACCCGGAGTTCATCGGGCAGGTAGAGCAGATGCTGGAAGACGACCTGAAACAGTGCCGGCTGATGACCGAAAGCGACTACCAGGACCGCTCACTTCCGTTCCGCCTGGGCTGTCGTGCCGTACGGTTGCTGGCACCGCTTCTTTGAACTGGTTCTCAGTGCAGGCTTGTGCCAATATGACCGCCCGAAAACCGGCAAGACAACAACCGATACTCCATGACGGAATTCAAACCCCGTGAGACCCTGACCGAGCAGGTCGCCCGCCACATCGAGAACCTGATTGCCTTTGGCCAGCTCCGTTCCGGCGAGCGCATCTACGAAAGCGCCATGGCCAAGGAAATGGACGTAAGCCACGGCTCCATCCGCGAAGGCCTGCTGCTGCTGGAAAAACGCCACCTGGTCAGGAACGTGCCCCGCAAAGGCGCCTTCGTAACCCCGCTGGACGAGCACTTCGTCAGAAGCCTGTACGAAACCCTGGAGCTGTACCTGACCCACACCGGCCGCAAACTGGTACTGCAGTGGCAGCCCGAAGACATGGCCCGGCTGGAATCACTGCACAGCCAGATGCAGGCTTGCTACCAGAACAACGACCTGATGGCGTTCCTGGAGCTGGGCATCGAGTACACCAAGGCCTCGCTGGCCTACGCAGACAACTACTTTATTGTCTCTGCCATTGAAGACCTGTGGCCATCGGCCAAGCGCTGCGCGTTTGTAGCCTTCCGCCAGGGCGGGAAGCAGGTTCTGGAAGACAACCTGAAGCATATGGAAGAGTCGATCCAGGCCATTCGTGACCGGGACGAAGAGGCACTGGCTTCGCTGCTGCACAGCTACGCACAACAGCAAAGCGACCAGGTACTGGCGGCGCTGGATCAGTAGAACAGCTGGGTGAACGAGAAGCCGATGTTCAGGTAGGCGGTCCAGTCGTCTTCATTGTTATAGGCACCAGCCAGCTGCACCGGGCCCAGGAAGGTATTCACCCCGGCAAACAGGCTCCAGGATCGTACCAGGCCAGACCAGCGGGCATCGTCCATGGTGTCCCAGGCGTTACCGGTTTCAAAGCCCACGCCGGCAAACCAGGGCATTACCGGCCCGCCGAATTCCCGCCGGGCATAGGCCGACAACAGTGCCGCGTCGTTACCGGTGATTTCACCCGGTGCATAGGCCGACAGCTGCCGGAAGCCACCCAGGCGGGCCGCGTTCTCGATACCCGGCTCACCACTGACCACCTGCCGGGTGTACGCCAGGCCGGTGAGGTTGAACCGGCCCCAGGTGCCGGTGCCCAGGAGCATGCCGGTCACCGAATCGAACTCCCGGTCAGAACCCAGCCCGTCTCGCTCAAAACGGCCCCGGATACCGGCAAAGGCACCGGATTTCGGGTAAAAGGTATCGCTCAGGGAGTCGTGAACCAACTGCACACTGGCGTAGCCCTGATGAACATGGCTGGAAGGTGCCACCGACGCACCCAACTCATCGTCCACTGACGCCAGCCCGCGCACGTAGCCCAGGCGCACTTCACCGTTGCGGCCCAGCTCCATACCTACCGCCAGGTCTATCTGGCGGAAGCCAACATCAATCTCGGCAATCCGCTCGCCATCCTGGTATACGCTGTAATCATCCTGGCGGTATTCCACGCCCAGCACCGCGAACCGGTCATAGCCGTAATCCAGCGGCTGGTACCACTGGGTGCGCACCCAGGGCTGGGTACCCAGCTGCAGGGCGGTCTGCCACTCGGCCCCCAGCTGGTTCAGTTCGGTCATACGCAGGCCCGCGGCCAGGTTAAAACGGGTGTCGCCGTCAAAGTTGTCTTCGTAGTTGAGGCCAAACGACAGGTAGTTCGGCCCCCAGCTTTTCTCCCGGGCCCGCACCATCAGCACCGGGCCCTCGTCAGAGGGGCGCATCGACCAGGACACTGTCTCGTAGTAGCCCAGGCCGTAGATGCGTTTCAGGTCATCTTCCAGCTGTGCGGCGGGACGCTTGCCAAATTGGTCGAGCGCGGCTGGTCGGTGCACGTCATCTACTTCAGCGCGGTCGCCGAGCGGTATCCCGGCCTAGCCAACGAAGCTGCGGCGTCGGGGAAAATCATGGGCGTCACGCATGAAATCCTTGGTTTCTACACCCGCCAGTTTCCACGCGACCGGCAGGAAATACTGCAGGCACTCTGCGACCATTCGCGCCTACACAGCTACGAACTCGTGTTTACGCCGGCGACGACTGACCTCCACCAAGACCATGGCGTCGTGACCGCCGAGGCGCTACGCGCCTTCCGGAATTGCACGCTGCTCGGCTACGAGCTGCCGTGGAATAATCTCGAAATCGAGCTCAACTGCTTCGTCTCGCTCGAGGAGCGACACGTGCGCAAGAAGCTCAAGGCGCTCGACTGTTACAACAGCCAAAAGCACAATTCCTACTTCGACCCCAAATTCTTCCGTTCCGTGGTCCGCATGCGTGGGATCCAGCTCGCAGTGCCGTATGCCGAAGGCTTCGAGACACTGAAGGTGCAGCTGGACGGTATGCTGTGAGTCGCATCGCGATGCTGCTGGGGCACGACCTGCTCGAGCCGACCGTCGACACCCGCGCCTGGCGCGAGGCACTCTCGCTCGTCAGCGCAGGGTATGAAGTGACGGTTTTCTGCTGGGCGCGGCGCGACGATTCGCTGCCGGCCGAGGAAACCCGTGACGGCGTCCGCGTGCGCCGCATCTTCGCGTCGCTCGACAGCTGGCTGCCGGGGCGCATGTTGGCGTTCCGCAGTGCGATGCGGCAGCTGGCCGAGGCGGCCGCCGATGAGCTGCCGGCGGTGGTGCACGCGCATGATCTGGAGACGCTGCCGGCCGCCTGCCGGGCGGCCGACGCGTGCGACGCAAGAGTCATCTTCGACGCGCACGAGGACTGGCCGCTGCTCGAGCGGGTGCAGGGGGCGGCGCTCGGCGCCTGGTTCAGCTGGCAGCAGCGCCGCTGGCTGCCGCGCGCCGATACGGTCGTGACCGTCTCGCCCGAGCTGGCGAAGCGGCTCGGCGGGGCGGAGGTGCTCTACAACTCCGAGCCGCTGGCGGTCGTCGAGGCGCCCGTGAGGGAGGACTTGCGCGCGAAGCTGGGGCTCGGCGGAGTCGTCGCAGGCTACATCGGTGCGCTGCGGCGGCGGATTATCGAACAGTTGCTCGACACCGTCGCGCAAGTCCCGGAGGTCACGCTACTGGTCGTCGGCGGCCCGCCGAAGGGGCGCACCGGCTACGCCGGGCTGCAGGAGCAGCTCGAGACGTATGCCGCCAAAGTGGGTGCGCGGGCGGTCTTCACCGGCCCACTGGCGTATGACTGCATGGGCGACTGCTACCGCGCCTGCGACCTGCTGCTAGTCGGCCACTACGTCGCCGAGCCGTTGCGGCACGCCGCCGTCCCGAAAAAGCTGCTCGACGCGATGGCATACTCCATCCCGGCCATAGTCGGCCCCTACGAGGCGCGGCGCTCCATCGTTGAGCGCCACCGCTGCGGGCTGGTCGCCGACGAGTGGCTGGCGCCGCTGCGCAAGCTGGCGGGCGACAGCGAGCTACGGCGTGAAATGGGGCTGCGCGGGGCCGCCGCATGGCGCGAAAAATACAGCTGGGACCGCATGGAAGAGCGGCTACTGGCGCTCTACGCCGGACTGCTGGCGACGCCGGAGGTGCCGTGAATAACCCCGGGGCGGCTGGCGGCACAATGCGAATCCTGCTGACTGGCGTCGGCTGCCCCGGTGCACACGCGCTTATCACCAGCCTGAAACGGCAGTCGCCCGAATTGTGGATTGGCGGCACCGACGCTTCCCGCCAGACGATTGGCCACTGGCTCTGCGACGACTTCGCGCAGGTGCCATGGGCGCACGACGAGGGATACGTCGATGCCATTGTCGAGCTGGCGCAGCGCTGGGAAGTTGAGGTGGTGTTCCCGCAGACGTCGTGGGAGATGTTTGAGCTCTCGAAGGCGGTGGACCGCTTCGTGGGTGTGGCGACGCTGCTCGCGTCGCCACACGAATGGGTCGCCGCGTGCGAGGATAAGTTTGCAATGTACGAAGCGCTGAAGGGCAAGATGGAGCTGCCGCGCTACGAGCTGGTACATACGCTGGCGGAGCTCGAGGCGGCCGCTGCGCAACTGGGGTTCCCGGAACGCGATGTCGTCTTCAAGCCGCCGCGCGGCAAGGGCTCGCGCGGCGTTCGGGTTCTGACCGAACGAGGCAAACGCTACGAGTTACTCTTCGAGGGGCGGCCGTTCGCGCGCTACATCTCGCTGCAGGAGCTGCGCACGACTGTCGGTGAGCGCGAAATCCCGCCGCTGCTAGTGATGGAATACCTCGAGGGCGAAGAGCATAAGATTGACCCGATTGCGCGCGGCGGCGAGGTGCTGCTCGGGACCGTGAAACGGCGGCTCAATTACGCTTCCGGTTTGGCGATGGGGTTCGAGATGATAGAGGCGCCAGAGCTGCTCGCGTACGGCGCCGAGGTGCTGCGCCACATCCCGCTCAACTGGTGTGTCGACATCTCCACCCGCGGCGGAGTGCTGATGGAAATCAACCCGCGCGTCTCGACCTTCATCTACGGCGAAGTATGGTGTCCACCCTGGCTGGCGCTACAGCTCGCGACCGGCCGTATCAGTGCTGATGAGGTGCGCGCGCGGCAGCCTGATGCGCCGGTCGGAATGCGCATGTTCCGCTACTACTGCCAGCAAGAATTCTGACCCCGTAACGGTAATAGCCACCCCTGAATCGCGGCGCGATGTTCATCATCAGCGGCTCCACCCACCAGCGACTCGGAGTCGCGCTGGCGCAGGAAACTGGCGCCGAATTCTGCGGCGTCATAAACAAGGCATACCCCGACGGGGAACGCTACGTCCGCATCCTGCGGCAGGTGAGCGGGCGCGACGTGGTGGTCATCCAGAACACCTTCCCCGACGAGAAAATCGTCGAGCTGCTGCTGCTGCTCGAGGCCATCCGCGAAGCGGGCGCCGCGTCGGTGACGACGGTCATTCCCTACATGGGCTACGCACGGCAGGAACGCATCTTCCAAGAGGGCGAGGCCATCGCCGCCCGCGCCGTGGCGCGCCCAATTGGGATGCGCAGCGACCGAGTCCTGACCGTCTCGATCCACACTCCGGATGTGCTCGATTTTTTCGGCTGCCCTGCCGAGGACATCGATGGGTTGCGCGAGGTTGTACGCTACCTGAAAGGCTTCACACCGGGGCTGGTAGTCGCACCCGATGCAGGAGCACGCGAGCGGTGTGCCATCGCCGCCAAGGAGTTGAAGGCACCACTGCACGTCATGACCAAAAAGCGGCTGGACGACCGCACAGTCGAAACCGATTCAGGTAGGGTTTCGATAAAGGGGCAGACCGTCGTAATCCTCGACGATATCATCTCCACCGGCGGGACGATTGCATCGGCGGCGCTGCTCCTCAAGGACTGGGGTGCCAGCCAGGTGCTCGCGGCGTGCACCCACGGGCTGTTCATCGAGGACGCCGCCAACCGGCTGCGGGTCTGTGACGACATCCTCAGCTCCGACACGCTCGAAGGTATCTACACCCGTTACTCGGTCGCGCCCGCTATCGCCGCCGCGCTCTGATGCTCTGGGTCGGCCCGCTCCTTGCGCGGGGCGGCTTCATCGAGGGGTGGTTTGACCCGGAAAGCGGCGAAGAAGGAAGGGGGACACCGCACGGCGACGCCTTGAAGGGCATAATCCTGCCGCCGTTCCGCAACTGCCATGCGCATCTCGGCGACACGTTGGCGCGCGACGAAGTGCCTGACGCACCGCTGGCGGAGCTGGTCGGCCCGGGCGGCTTCAAGCATCGCTGGCTCGAAGAGGCAGATGTACCGGCCTCGATTGCAGCCGGGCTGCGCGAGGCGGCCGCCAGCGGCACCGCGCTGCTGCTCGACTTCCGCGAGGGCGGCGAAGCCGGCCTCGCGCAGCTTACGCAGGGCGCCACGGACGCCAGCTGGAGCGTTGAAGAGGGAGTGCCGCAGGTAATCCCCTTCGGCCGCGCCGTCGGGGGGCGACCACTGCCGGGCCGCCATGCGGGACTGCCGGGGCTTGCGGACCTGCCGCCCGGCGCGGGACACCGCATGGCCATCGAGGCACGCACCGCGGGGGGGCTGGTGGCATTGCACTTCTCCGAAGGCGAGCGCGAGTCGGTCGAGCACATGCTCGAACTGGGGCCAGACCTTCTGGTCCACCTCTGTCACGCTACCGCGGAAGACTTGCGCGCCGTGGCCGGAGCCGGCATCGGCGTCATCGTCTGCCCGCGCAGCAACGCGCGCTTCGAGTTGCGGCCGCCGCTGGAGGAGCTGCTGGAACTGGGGGTTGATGTTGGATTAGGGACTGACAACGGCATGCTCTGCACGCTCGACGTGCTGGCGGAACTGCGCTACTGCCATGAGGCGTTCCCAGGCGTCGCGCCGGAAACACTGCTGCAGCTCGCCTGCCAGGGGTTGTATGAAACCCTTAAGAAGGCAGTAAAGTGCGACCGGAGCAGTCCCCTGCCGGCAGGGAAGATACTGGTTTCGCAGCACAGGGCAGACCCGCTGGAGGCTGTATTCGACCCACGGGCGAAGGTACTGAAAATGAGGTTTGGATGCGAATAAAACAGGTAATGACGAGCCCAGTCATCTGCGCCGAAGTACCAGGTAACCGTACCGACGTGCTGCACCTGATGATCAGACATCACATCTCGGGCGTTCCAGTCGTCAGGGAGGGGACCATGAAATTAGCCGGGATTGTCTCCCGGAATGATATTTTCAACAACACCGGCGAGGAGCAGATCGCGATGATTATGACCTCAGATGTTGTGAGCGTGACACCAAATTCTACCATAATTTCTGCGGTGCGTAAATTTCTGGAGCTGGGTTTCAATCACCTCCCGGTTGTCGATCATGGTGAGGTAGTAGGCATCGTCACCCCCACCAACCTGCTCCCGCTGGTCGCAGCAAATGGGGAGACGACCGTCCATGATTGCATCTCTGGTAGCTGTGTCCCACTCCACAGGTCGACTCCCCTCGGCGCTGCGCTGCGCATCATGCGGCTCTCGGGCGCGCGCGCCATGCCAGTGCTGGGTAAACGCGGGCTGCTGTGCGGGATAGTCACCGACCGCGACCTGTTTGACGTGACCGACATCCGTGAAGGGGTCTCAGTTTCCGAAATGGGGGTCGCGGACGACGAAGACCCCTGGTCTTGGGATGGATTGCGCGACATCATGCGCATCTACCATTCCGAGAGGCGGTTGTTCCTGCCCGACGTCCCTGTGGAGAAAATTATGATTGAGGAGGTGGTGACTGCTTTCTACGGCAGTCCGGCCAGCAGCATTGCCCAGATTATGCTTGATGGAGACTATGGTCAGGTCCCGCTGGTTGACGCAGAAGGGAAACTGACTGGGATGATTTACTGCCAAGACCTCCTGAAGGTACTCCTGACGGCATGAATTTTAAGGAAGTAATGGCGCTCGCCAAAAGGCGAGGAATCTTCCAGCCTGCCTACGAACCATATGGTGGCGTTGCCGGACTGCTCGACTACGGTCCAATCGGTGTGCGGATACGCCGGAAAATCCTCGCGCTCTGGCACCGGCAGTTCGTAATCGAAACCGGCGCGCTCGAACTGGAAGGAGCCACTATCGGGCCGGAAGCGCTTTTCAAGGCGTCGGGGCACATTTCGGAATTTGATGACCTGTTGGTAGAATGTAATGAGTGCAAGAAACTGCACCGCGCCGACCACCTCATTGAAGGAGGCGACGCGCTCGAGAAGGAAGCACTCATCGCCAAAGTTGTAAGGGTAACATGTGATGGATGTGGTGGTGCACTGGGCACACCGCGCCCCTTCAACCTGATGTTCGCCACCTCAATTGGTGCCGGCCGGGGCTCGACAGGGTACTTGCGACCGGAAACCGCACAGGGCATCTTCCAGGCCTTTCCGTGGCTCTTGCGCCAGAACCGGGGCAAGCTGCCGCTCGTCGCAGCGCAAATCGGCCGCGCCTTCCGCAACGAAATCGCCCCGCGGCAGGGGCCGTTGCGGCTGCGCGAATTCACCCAGATGGAGGTGGAGCACTTCTTCCTGCCGGACGCGGAATCCAGTCTGCCGGACGGAGTAGGTAATGTGGTGGTTTCGCTGCTGCCGGCTAATGGAAAGGAGGTCGAGATTTCCATCAGTGAAGCGCATGCGAAAGGTGTAATCACTTCACCACTAATTGCCACTTGGCTGGCGCGCAGCTGCAAGTTCATCCTAGATTGTGGTGTGCCGCCCGAGAAACTGCGTTTCCGACAGCACAACCAGAATGAGATGGCACATTACTCATCTGATTGCTGGGATGGGGAGGTGGAGACTTCGGTCGGATGGATTGAGGTTGTCGGAATTGCGCATCGTGGTGACTATGACCTCAAGGCACATGCAGTAGCCAGCGGCCGAGAGATGCGCGTTCCCGCGGGCGGGGAATCACGGCAGGTCGAACGGTGGATTCCGAATAAAGGCGTGATCGGCAAGCAATTCAAGTCCGCTGCTGGCGAAGTCCTAGGACAATTAGGTAGTAGTGCTGTACCTGGAATTATTGTTGGAGTGGGTGGAAAGAAAATTGAGCTGGGTGAAGAATGTTTCACACTGGAAACGGTCACCGAACAAGAGATGGTTTTCCCACAGGTTGTCGAGCCCTCATTCGGGCTGGACCGTTTACTCTATGTTGTGCTGGAAACGACATGGCGAACCGAAAACGGGAGGGGGTGGCTGGCACTGCCGAAGGTGGTGAGCCCCTATGATGCACTCGTGGCGCCACTAATGGCCAAGAACGGGATGGAGGAACGCGCAGAAGAGATTCATAGGGAGCTGTGCCAGAAAGGAATGGACGTTTACCTCGATTTGGCTGGCTCTATCGGCAGGCGCTACGCGCGCGCCGATGAAATCGGCGTGCCGCGTGCCGTAACCATCGATCATCGAACACTGGAAGACGGCACGGTAACTGTTCGGGAGCGAGATTTGACCGAACAGAAACGGACAAG
>ENA-ORDG01000424-ORDG01000424.1-marine-metagenome-genome-assembly--contig:-NODE-424-length-19176-cov-2.876433_pt1 | contig 19176 bp, 21 predicted proteins | sample MGYA00248629_ERZ508524 | MGnify/ENA primary metagenome ERZ508524 (study PRJEB26194, sample SAMN05421901) | marine metagenome | isolation source: East of Rio de Janeiro, Brazil, South Atlantic Ocean...
GCGCGCGCCCGATGCGCCGCGCAGCGCGCCGGCGGCCGTGCGGGCGCATCGGGTGGAAGTGCCGATGCCCCATGGCGGCGTGGCGGCGGGGCACCCCCTCGCCGCGATGGCGGGGACGCGAATGCTGCTGCAGGGCGGCAGCGCGGCCGACGCGGCGGTCGCCGCCATGGCGGTGATGAACGTCGTCGAACCCTGGGCCTCCAGCGCGGCGGGCAACGGCTTTGCCCCCTGCCTCGACCGCAAGGCGGGAACGGTCCATTCGCTCGCCTTCACGGGGGGCGCGCCCGGCCTGTTCGATCCCGCCGTCGATCCGGCCGAGCTGGATAGCGGGCACAAGGCGGTGACCGTGCCCGGCGCCTTTGGCGGGTGGATCGCACTGGCCCGCCGGTTCGGCCGCCTGCCCCTTTCGACGCTGCTGGAGCCGGCGATCGGCTATGCGCGCGATGGCCATCCGCTCGACGCGTCGATCGCGATGTTCATCCGGCGGCAGCAGGCGGTGCTGGCCCGCTATCCGACCAGCGCGGCGATCTTCCTACCAGGCGGCCAGCCGCCAGGGCCCCGCGCGCTGTTCCGCAACCTGCCGCTGGCGCGCACGCTGCAGGGTTTGGCCGACGCGGAGGCAAGCGCGCTGCAAGCCGGCGCCGATCGCGACAAGGCGCTGATGGCGGCCCATGCCCATTTCTATACCGGGCCGGTGGCGCAGGAGATGACGCGCTTTTCGCAGGCCAATGGCGGCTGGCTGCGCATGGCGGACATGGCCGCTTATGCGCCGCTGTGGGAAGCGCCTGTATCGACCGGCTATCGCGGCCTCGACGTGTATTGCAGCCCGCTGACATCGCGCACCGGGCTGGAGCTGTGCGAGCAGCTCAACATCGTCGAGGGATGGGACCTCTCATCCATCGCGGCCGGCGACCCGCAGCTGGCGCATTGCCTGATCGAAGCGATCAAGGTCGCCAAGGCCGACATCTATCGCCATGCCGGCGACCCGCGTTTCGTCACGGTTCCGGTCGATATGCTGCTGTCCAAGGCGTTTGCGGCCAAGCGGCGCGCGATCATCGACCGGGCGCGGGCGATCGCCTTTCCGCACGGGGCGGACATTGCGCGCGCAGGCGAGCCGCCGCTGCTGGCGCTGGCCGACGAGCGGTCGCGCGGCGGCGACACGACCAGCCTGTCGGTCGTCGATGCCGATGGCAATGCGATCGCCGTCACCACGACGGTGGGCGGCGGCTTTGGCACGTCGGTGGTGATGGGCGACACAGGGCTGCTGTGCAATAACGGGCTGCGCATCGGATCGACCGCGCCCTATGACGGCCATCCCAACCGCGCCGCGCCGGGAAAACGCGCCCTGCTGGGCAACGGCCCGGTGATCGTGCTGGACAAGGGCCGGTTGAAGCTCGTCTGCGGAACGCCGGGCGGCGAAACGATCGGCCAGACGCAGTTCCAGTTCCTGGTCAATATCATCGACCGGGGCATGCCGATCCAGGAGGCGATCGAGGCGCCGCGCTTCGCTCTGCAGGCCGATCCCAGCTTCTACAAGGCGGGCGCGGCAATCAGCGTGCAGATGGAAAGCCGCTTCGCCCCCGCCATCACGCAGGGGCTGAGCGCCATGGGCCACAGGCTGGAGATGGTCAGCCCCTTCGCCATCGGCAGCATCCAGGGCGTGCTGGTCGACGAATCCGGCGCGCGCATGGGCGGCAGCGATCCGCGCCGCATGGGCTATGCGGTGGGCTATTGAGCAGGCTGCGCGGGGAGATGATGGTCAGATCGGCAGTTCGTTGGTGGACTTGATCTCCGACAGGGCGACGGTCGAATGAATTTCCTGAACGCCCGGCAATTTGCTCAACTGTTCGAAGAAGAAGCGTTCATAGGCGTCGATGTCCTGCGTGACGATGCGCAGCATGAAGTCCATCGTGCCCATGAGCACATAGGCGTCGAGCACTTCGGGAAAGGTGCCGATGGTGGCGCTGAATTCGTCAAGATTGGCGCGGCCATGGGCGTTGAGCTTCACCTGCGCGAAAATCTGCGCATTAAGGCCGACCTTGCGCCGGTCGATCAGCGCGACCCGCTTGCGGATCAGCCCTTCGCGCTCCAGCCGGTCGATGCGCCGCCAGCAGGGGGACGGCGTCAGCCCCACCCGCTCGGCGATTTCGGCCGTGGTCTGGCTGGCGTCGCGTTGCAGCTCGCGGAGAATCTTGCGCTCGAAGGGATCAAGGTCGATCATCCTGTGCTGCATAGCGAGGAAACGCGGACAAATCATCCGGAATGCGCGATGCGGACCGTCATATTGAGCAAGACTCTTCGCGCCGGAGCGTTCATAAGCCGCCGCGCAAACGCCCCCTTGAGGAGAATATGATGGTCGACCACGCCCCTTCCCCCAGCCAGACGATGCGGACCGTGCGCCTGCTCGACGCGGCCAGCGGCCTTGACGGCGTGATCGCCATTCATTCGACAGCGCTTGGCCCGGGCGCGGGCGGTTGCCGCTTCTGGCGCTATCCCGATATCGAGGCGGCGACGCAGGATGCCTGCCGCCTGGCCAAGGGGATGAGCTACAAGAACGCCATGGCCGAGCTGCCGCTGGGCGGCGCCAAGGCGGTGCTGCGCTATCCCGAGGGCAATTTCGATCGCGCGGCGCTGTTCCGCGCCTTCGGCAAGGCGGTGGATGCGCTGGGCGGCGTGTATGTGACGGCCGAGGATGTCGGCACCAGCGTCGCCGACATGGCGCAGGTGTCGACCATGACGCGCCATGTCGCGGGCCTCGACCCGGCCGAGGATATGGCGGGCGGCGATCCTTCGCCCTGGACGGCGCTGGGCGTGTTCGACGCGATGCGCACGGCCGCGCGGCTGACGCTGGACGCGGAGCTGGCCGACCTGACCGTCGCCGTGCAGGGAGTCGGCAATGTGGGCGCGAGCCTGTGCCGCCAGCTGGCCGAAGCGGGCGCGAAGCTGATCATCGCCGACATCGATGCGGCGCGGTGCCGGGCGCTGGCCGACGAATTGGGCGCGACGACCGTCGATGTGGTGGAGATCGCTGCGGCCGATGCCGACATTTTCGCGCCCTGCGCGCTGGGCGGCGCGCTGACGCAGGAGAGCGTCGCGGCGATGAAGGCGCGGCTGGTCTGCGGCGCGGCGAACAACCAGCTGGCGACGCCCGACGTCGCCGATGCGCTGCTCGCCCGCGGCATCGTCTATGCGCCCGACTATGTCGTCAATGCCGGCGGCATCATCAGCGTGTCGGCCGAATATCTGGGCGAGGATGAAGCGAGCGTGCGCACCCGCGTCGGCCGCATCGGCCCGCGCGTCGCCCGCCTGCTGGAGCAGGCCGCGCGCGAGGGCCGCTCGCCCGCTATGGTCGCCGACGAGATGGCCGAAGCGATCATCGCCGGCGCGGCCGAAAAGGCGGCCTGACGCGTCACTGACGGATCGGATCGACGGGCGGCGCGCCATAATAGTCCGGCGCGCCGTCCAGCCGCACGTCGATCCGGTCGAGCAGGAAGCCGGGGTCGAGCGCCTCCAGATCGATCCGGTGCGCGCCGGCGGGCAACTGCGGCAGGCTGATGTCGCGCGTAGCGCTGTTGGACAGGACATTGCGCTTCCATTCCTCGCTGCGGCCGAAGCTCTGATAATCGAGGATGGTCGGATCGCCGCCATCGACACGGACAGCGATGCGCAGCCGGTTGGCCGATGTCAGCGGATGGACGGGCAAGGCGACGATGCGCAGCGTCACGTCGGTGCGCTCCTGCGTCGTGAAGGGATAGGATAGTGGGCGATCGCCGGACGGGCCCGAGCGCGAAGGGAGGTCGAGCCGGCTGCGCAGCGCGGCGCCGCCCGAGCCGAGCCCCGGCGCCGCTTCCCAATCCGCGCTGCGCGCCGCGATGGCCGGGAGCGAGAGGATGCGGTTCGTAAGGGGCGCGGGCGCCGGGCTACGGCAGGAGGGTGTCTGCGTCCGCGCGCAATCTTCGCCGGCGGGGATGTCCCATTTGGGATAGAAAGGTTCCTGGAAGACCGGCAGGTCGCGCTGCGTCATGCTCATTATGTGGCGCCATTTGCCGTTGCGCTGCGCATTATAGGCAGCGGTGTCGGTGACGATCCGGGCATGCGCCGCGCGCGCCTGATCGGACAGCCGGTTCATGTCGGTGCGATGCTGTTTCGCATGCACGGCAGCGAGATCGAGCGTGAGCATGCGATCGTTGATGTTGGCGGCGCTGCGGACATTATAGCCCACCATCTGGAAGAAGGCGTCGCGGCGATCGGCGGGCAGCGCGGCCGCGACGCGATCGATCCGGTCGACCAGCGCGGCGTAATCGGCGAGCCGCCGTTCCGCCTCCTCCCCGCCGGTGCGCACATAGTCGCTGATCGCGTTTGGCCGCGTCGGTTCGGTCTGGCCCCAGCCCATGAATTCGGGGCGGCGTGGAAAGGTGAGGTCGAAATGGGTGCGCATCACATCCGCGACGGCATCGGCCGCCTGCGGCCCGAACTGCCGTTCCGCCCAGCGCCGCAGATAGGCGCGGGGTGGATCGGCCAGCAGGCGCGCGTCGAAAGCAACGTCGAGAAAATATTGCATCAGAAACTCGCCGGGCTTGATGTCACCGACATTGGCGACCCACAGCCTGCGCGCCTGGGTGCGCCAGGCGCGATCCAGCTGTTCGCGCACCAGCGCGGGGTGGGTGCTCGACAGCCAGGTATAGTCATGCGGCCGACCCCAGTAGGAGAGATGATAATAGATGCCGGCCCCGCCCGGTCGCTGCTGCTCCTGCGCGTTCGACAACTGGTGCAGATAGCCATAATTGTCGTCGGGCCAGACGATGGTCACGTCGTCCGGGATGTTCAGGCCCGCGCGATAGGTGTCGAGCACTTCCTTGTAGAGAGTCATGACCTGAGGCAGTTGCGCCGCGGGCCGGCCGGTTTCCTGCGTCAGGATGCGGCGCTGCTGCGCGATCACGTCGGCCGTGACGTCGCGCGCCGCCTGCGCACTGTCGACGCCCTCCATGCCGCTGTCATGCCGGCCCCGCAGGCCCAGCGTGTAGATATTCTCATGGCCCGCCACCTGGCGCACCCGATCGCGCCAGTAGCGCAGCAAGGCGGGCTTGTTCTCCACATAGTTGAACGCGCCCCACGCATCGCGCCATTCGCGCACATTGTTGCGCATCATCGGTTCGGCATGAGAGGTCCCGACGATGATGGCATAATCGTCCGCCGTGCGGGCATTGCCCGCCACCGTGTAGAAGGGTCGGGTAACATCATGCATGGCGGGCCAGACCATATTGGCCTTGAGCCGCCAGAGCAGTTCGAAGATCTTCGCGTAGGTCTTGGGGCCGATGTCGCCGGTTTCGGGCTCGAAGGTGCGGGCGGCCCAGGGCTGCAACCCCCAATCCTCGTCATTGAGGAAGATGCCGCGGTAGCGCACCGAGGGCGGATCGGACAACCGCCACGCCCCGTCGATCACCAGCCGGTCGGTCCGGCGCGGCGTCACATCGGCCCACCATTCCCAGGGCGAGACGCCGAGGTCACGGCTGAGATCCGTGACGCCCCAGACCGCGCCGCGCGGATCGGAGCCCGCGATCAGCAGATAGGCGCGTCCCGGATGGCGGCGGGATGGGACGAGGACGCGGATATAGCGTTCCCACTGGCCCTCCAGTGGCCGCAGATCGACCGCGCCGTCGGCCGCCACCGCGCGAACCAGCGCCGAATCCTTTTGGCCGATGACGATACAGAGGCTGGAGCAGGATTGCAGCGAGGTAGCCGTTGGTGGAGATACGCCCGTGAGCGCGGCGAGATCGCGCTGCAGCAGTTGCGCGGCCAGCGCCATGGTGCGGCCGGGTTCATGCAGGACCGGCGCAACGGCCCCGCCATCGAAGAGGGTGACGGGCTGCGCGCGCGCAATGTGCGGCGCGGCGAAGGCCAATAGCAGCAAGGCAAGCCCGGCCCATTTCATCCGCACCGCTCCCGTTCCATATTATGATTTCTCGATCCATATTTTAGTGGAACGAACGTAGCAAGTCGTCGCGGGCGCGGCGCGCTTTAGTATGCGTCGATCTAAGGATTGTCGGCGTTGTAGAGCCGCTGGACCGGGATGCGTTCGCCCGCGACTTGGTCCAGCAGCAGATAGGCGAGCACTCTGCCTTCGCGCGCATAGATGGCGAGCAGGCTCCCATCGGCCTGCCGCTCAGGCGGCTGATCAATGGTCCAGCCTGGCGCAGGCGGCTGGGCGAGGCTGGCGATAAAGGGCTGAACCTGCGCGCGCGGCAGCAGATAGATGCGCGCTTCCAGCGGCCCGGCGTCCGGTTCGATCCGGTCGCGCGCCGCCAGGCTGGCGCGTGTCAACCGCGCGGACGCAGCGTCGCCCAGGGGCAGTTCGTCGCTGGCGATCAGCGCGGCCGGCACGGGCGGCAGGTCGGGCCGCGGCGCGGCGTCGCAGGCGGCGATCATCATCGCCGGCAACAGCCATGCCCAGCCAAGGCCCGACCGTCCGATCAGGGCTGGGCCGTCCGGGTGACCGAAGCCAGCCGATCCTCGAAGGCGCTGGCCACCGCGTCACCGACACCAAGTTCGCCCGTCTGCCCGTTGACCGGCAACGCGCCGCGCTCCAGCCGGATACCGGCGGCGGCGCCTTCATCGGCGATGGCGTTCTTGACCGCGATCTGCATCCATTCCTTGCCCACTGCCGCGCCCCCGGCCACGACCCGGCCGGTCGGACCGCCCAGCGAGGCGACCTTGTCCACCACGGTGAGCGCGGATTTCAGGATAGCGGTGACGGTTTCGCGCTGCTCGGCCACATCGGCGGACCGTGCCGTGGTTGCGGCATAGACGCCGCCGACGAAATAGCCGAGCGCGCCGGCATTGGCGCGCCGTTCCTGATCGGTGCCGGCGACGGTTTCCACCTGATTGAGATAGTCGACCGGATTTTCCGTCGCATAATTGCCGACCTGCAGCCGGCCCATCTGCTGGCCCAGTTCCTGCTCGCGGCCCTGGTTCAGCATTTCCTTGGCATAGGCGGCGAAGCTGGAGCCATCCATCGTCTGCTGATTATAGGTGAGTTCGCCCATGACGCCGGTGGTGTCGCTGTCGATGATGGCGGTGAGGCCGTCGGTCATCTGGCGCAGCGTTTCATCCTTGCCGACCACGGTCAGGCCGCCAAAGACGCTGTCGGTGTCGCGCACCGCGCGCAGCGTCTGGACGCCCGCGTCGAAGACTTGCGCCTTGAGATCGGGATCATAGGTGCTGGCGGCGGCGCCCATGATGGCTTCGAAACTGTCGGCGTTCCAGCTGATCGAGTTGCTGGCGCCCGCCTGGCTGGCGATCGTCATCAACTGACCGTCGGTGGCGGACGTCAGCACATCGGGCAGCTTGTCGCCGATCGCTTCGAACCCCAGCTGCGCATAGCTGCCGCGCAGCGAGCCGAGCACATCGCCCACCGCCGTGGCCTCCGCATCCTGCATCTGGCTGCTGGAATAGCCGAGGCCATAATGCGCCTGAGTCGCGTCATCGACGCTGCCCTTCATCGCAGCGATATAGTCGACCTTGGCCTGGGACGATCCATGGGTGGCGACCGCCTGGCCCAGTTCGGTGACGGGATCGAAGCCGCCATTGTCCGCGCCGGCGAAGGCGTCGCTCAACGCGGCCAGGCTGTCGCCGTCCAGCTTGCCGGCCATGTCGGCGAAGAAGGCGCGGCGCTCGTCGCCCGACAAGCCGCCATTGCCGAACCAGTCGCCATCCATCACCTCATGCGCGACGCGATCCAGATCGCCCGACTGGGCGAGGCGATCGACCACCTGGTCGGCCTGATCCGCGGGCAGTGCGGTCAGCGTGTTGACGACATCATGGGTTTCGTCGTTGCTGACGGTGTTGAACCAGCCCGACGTGTCGAGCTTGTCATGGATGGTGTTGACGGCATCGCCGACGGGATCGGTCATGGCGGGCGCTCCGATGATGGTTGCGACTGGGCCTGTTGTGGCGCAGGCGCGCGCGATTGGCGCTCGGCGATCCGACTAGACGGGCTAGTCGATCCGATTAGGCAGGGTCGATGGGAGGCGGTGGTGTGATGTGGCGCGCCGCGCCGTCCATAAGGAGGCGGGACGCTGGGCGATCTATCGCGAGCCGGCCCGATGGCCAGCGTCAGTCGTCATAATCGACGTGCAGGTTGAACTTGCCGTCGGGCTGGAGCGTGAAGACGAAATGCTTCCACTTCGCCCGCCCCTGCTGCTGCATGCGGTCGCGCAGCTTCGCCAGTTCGGCGTGAATGGTTTCATTCTGCTCATAGGACGGCACGAAATAATTGCGGTCCTTGTCGGGCGAGGCATAAGCGAACAGAAGGTCGCTATAGCCGTCGCCCACTTCGCCTTCGGTCCACAGCTTCTGCCATCCCGCCGGCGCGGCCTGCGCCAGTTGCCGGGCAATGGTCAGATGCGGATCGGCTTCGCTCACTTCTGTCCTCCGGGCACATTATCGAACATGCGCGTGCGCGGCACGCCGTCGATGCTGTAGGTTACCCGAAAATTGTCGGGCCGCTGACTGTCGGACCCATATTTCACCTCGATCTTCACATCAACCGTCTTGCCCTCGTTGAGCGCGGTCTGGAAGGTGCGCTCCAGATCGCGCCAGGCGCCCATGTTGAAGTTGCCGTTCATCGGCACGAGATTCACGCGGTCGCCGGGACCGTTGAAGATGGAGGCGATCAAATGCCCGCCCTGATCGTCGGGCAGGCGATCCTCGCGGCCGGACACGCCCTGCTGATAGCTGTTGCGGTCGGCGGTGTGGAGATCAAGCTGGCCCTCGACATCAGCGACCCGGCCTTGCGCATCGGTGCGATAGGTATAGCCGTTGACGACATAATCAGCGTTGGGCGTCAGGTTGCGGGCGTTGAGTTCGGGCGACCAGTCGCCCTTGCTGCCGCCATCCATCTCGATCCGCGGGCGCGCCGCATCGGCGATCTCGTCGCTGTGCCGGGTCGCCTGCTGCGCCACTTCGCTGCCGGCGTCGAGCGCCTTTTCGCCGCCCCGGATCGCGCCCTTGGCCAGATCGCCCACGCCCGGCACCCAGGCGACCGCGGCGAGACCGAGATTGCCCCAGGCGCCGTCCTTGCCCTGGATCACGTCGCCGATGGCGGAGACGGTATCGCGCGCGTCGCCGATCTGCCCGACGACGGGAATGAAGCCGCCGATCACTTGGCCAGCGGTCGCCGACCAGCTGTCATTGTCGCTGAAGTCGCCCTTGACCAGGCCATCGAAGAAGGCGCCGATGCCTTCTTCCGACTGCGCGTCCTGCGGCGTCGCATCCGTCGCGACCGGCTGCGGCGCGGCCTGGGGCGAGGGTTGCGGGGTCGGTCCGGGCGTCGCCTCGATCGTGATCGGCGCGAGCGTCGTGACGTCCGATGGCGGCGTCAGCTGCGCTTCGATCGCGGCGGTGATGGCGGCGGGATCGGTGGTGCCGAGCCGCGCCGCAGTGGCGTCCCATGCCTCCTTGTAGCCCAGGCCCGCAGGCTGGCTGCCCCAGGTGGAGGCGGCGGGCGCATCGGGGAAGTCGCCGACGGCGAATTCCTGTCCCTCGATCGACACGCCGAAGGGCGCATTGTCGTTCGCCGCCTGCATCGCCGCGCTGAACTGGCCCTGTTCGACCGGGGTCAGCTGCGCTTCGACCGCAGCGGCGAGATCCGCCTGGACCTGCGGATCATCGGGGGCATGGGCGCGGACATCGGCGGCGAGCGCGGTTGTATCGAGGGTGCCTGCGGTGCGATGTTCGCTCACCATGTCGGCCGCAACATCTGTCGATGTGGACGTGCTCGAACCAATGCCAGCCGAGCCCTGGCCAATGCTGTCTGCAGCTTCCGTACCCATGATTACACCCTCGATACCTCTGGGACTGAAGAAAGGGGGAGCGGCGGGAAGGGGATGGGGGATGCCGCTCCCCGCGCGGTGCGCGTCAGCCGCGCGCCGCGTTGGTGAGCGCGTTGACCAGGCCGAACAGCAGGAAGGAGGAGAGCTGCTGCGTGATCTCGCCCATGCTCGGCATCTCGCTGCCCGGGCCGTAGATCGCGCCGACCTTGGTCAGGTTGAGATCGGCCTGGGTGGCGATGTCGCCGGTCAGTTCCGAACGCCAGCCGGCGCCGGTGGCATTTTCCTGAAGCACGAAGCCGTCGCGGGTCAGCATGTCGAGCATCTGGCCATTGTTCGACTGAGTGATCGACAGGTCGCCAATCTGGTTCTGGCTGATGCCGTCGACCACGATCGCCTGATCGCCCTTGGTGATGGTCAGCTTGCTGGCCAGATATTCATTGGGGTTGGCGGCATATTGCTCGGTGTCGATGGTGATCTTGGTGCCGTTTTCCAGTTCGAAGCTGGTCGTGCCCCAGAAGTCGAAGGCATGCTTGCCATCAATGTCGACATGGGGATCGCCCCAGACGCGCGTGGTTTCGCCCGTGCTGGCGTTGTAGATGCGGATTTCCGAGTTGCGCTCGTCCAGTTCCAGGGAATAGCCATCGCCCAGATCGATCGACGCCTGGCTTTCGCCCTCCATCGATGCGGACCAGCTGGCGCCTTCGGTCGGAGCAAAGGTCGACGTCTGGCCGCCCGTGCCCGGCAGCATCGTGCCGCCCTGCATCTGGAACATCATCGGCAGCGCAGCCGACGCGAAGGCGCTGGCCATGAGCGGCTGGAAATAGCTGGCCATGATGCCGCTGGCGAGTTGCAGCGTCATTCCCCCGGCCAGCGGGTTCGCCCCGAAATTGTTCGTGACGTTGAGATTGAACGTATTGTTGATGATCGTTGTCATGTTCATTCCCTCTCGTTGCAAAGAACCGGCGCAGGCCGGCAGTTCATGCGGGACGCGCGCCTTCCAGAGCGACGCGCGCCTGATCCAGTCCATCGATGATGCCGGCGATGTCGCTCGCCGATCCGAGTGTCGAAGCGCCGATCGCGCTGTCCGCCAGATCGAGCGTGCGGCCATTGGCATAGGCCGCCATGTCGGTCGCGACGGCGCTGGCGAAATCCTCTACCGCGCGCGTGAGTGCGCCGGCATCGGCCGCCGAGCCGCCAAAACTTGCGCTCATCTGGTCCGCCAGGGCGCGAAGGCCGTAGACGTCGCCCTGCCCGGGGGCGCTGATCGGCAGCAGGCCGAAGCTGCCGGCGATCTGGCCGACGACCTGGCTGGCGAGCGCGCGAACCTGATCGGCCGGGCCGGCGCTGGCGGCAGGGCCGCCCGTCGCGCCGAGGGCGCCGATCGCGCTGGCGCTGCTGATATTGGGGTCGATCGTCATGGGTCCTGTCTCATCCTGTCGACGGCCCGCGCCGTCCTGTCGCTGAGCATAAAAGCAGATCGGGCGGGCGGATGCGCTCCGCGATCCGACTAGCGGGCTAGTCGATCCGATTAGCGGTGGCGGAAACCGTCATCGGTGAGGAGGATGTCGACAGGATCGGCCTGGAAAATCTGCCGTCCGCCGCGCCGCGCCATTTCGGCATAGCGGGCGAGCGCGGTGCTATCTCCGCTGCGCAGGGCCGCCTCATGCGTGCCCGCCATGATCGCGCCCTGGATCATCAGCATCTCGCCAAATTCCTGGCGCAGCGCATCGCTGTCCACCTGGTCGGCGACACGGGCGAAGGCGTTGGCCGCCTGACGCCGCACGCCTGCGGCCTGCGCGCGGGTAATGTCGGGCCGATGGTCGTTGGCGACGCCCCATTGGGCAAGCATGTAGAAGGCGAGTCCGTCGATCGCGTCATTGGCGCTGTAGCCCAGCCGGGGCGCCACTTTCTCATATTCCGCGACGGCGCGGCCCGATAGCACGATCTGCCGCATTTCGGCTTCCTGCGCCGCCCCTTCCCTGCCGGCGGCTTCCCCCATGATGTCGGCCAGCTTGCGCCGCACCGCGGGATCGGGACGATAGCCGCCATCGACATCGGCAGCGACGCCCTGGCCGGGGGAGAGATCGAGCGCCGGCAAGCTGCCCGGATCGAAGCGTGCGGTCGGCGCGCCCTGCTGAGGTCCGGCGGGCGCGAAGAGCGACGCCAGCAAGGCGGCGGCGGCGGTCAGGCTGTGCAGCATCATCCCTGTCGTCCCGCCCTCACGCCCAGTCGTCTGCGCGCAGGCTGAGCGTCACGCCGTCGCGGGTGATGTCGATCCGCGTCGGCACCACGGCATCGGGATGGTCGGCCGCTGCGCCCGCCTCGATGGCTATGGCGGTGCCATTATCGAGCCCGAACCAGCTTTGGGCATGCAGTGTGGCCTCGCCGCCCCAGATCGGGCTGCGCGTGTCGCTGGGCCGATGTTCGATCAGGACCTGCCCCGTCGCGCCATCAAGCAACAGCCGATAATCGGGGCCAAGATCCATTGTGGCGCAACCCGTGCCGGGCGCGAGCGTAACGTCGCCGGCGGCTTCGGGATCGGCAAGGCCGCCGCCGACAGCCTCATAATGGCGAGCGATGCGGGGAAAAGCGGTGCCGCCATGCACGTCGCTGCCGAAAGAGCCGTAGATGCCGGGCCCCATTTGCTGGCAGCTGGTGTTGGCGCTGCGGTTCGCCGCGCTCTTGGGCGGCAGATACCAGGCCATGGTGTTGAACGGCCGGTCCAGCAGCGGCACCGCATCGCCGACCTGGTTGGTGAGATAGCCCAAGAGCATCATGGCGGGTCTCCTGTCTCTGCCTGTGTCCGGCAGGATGGCGGCGGCCCGCCGACGTCGCACTCCGCTATCCGACTAGTCCCCTAGTCGATCCGATTAGAGGCCGACGCCCGCGCACAGCCCTTTCAGCTTGCGAACGCGCGGTTCGTTCGCGCCCAGTTCCGCCCGGAAGCGCGGCAGGCTGGCGCAGGCGCGGCGCTGGCCCGCCGTGGGAGCGGCGCTGGCAGTAGTGCTCGATCCGCCTTCGCGGATGCGGCGCGCCTGGCCTTCGGCGACGGAGCGGTGGAATATGCCCTCGGCCGCCTGGCCGGGGCTGATGACGGGCGCGATATCCTGGGCGGTTGCGACGCCGACGGGCGCCACAAGCGCCAGCGCGATGATTACAGTGCGGAACATGATCGTCCTCCTGTGCTGTCAAACCCCTGATAAAAGAGGCGGAGGCCCGATCCAAGGGATGGGCCTCCAACCGTTTGCTTTGCGGGGTAAGCGGATTATTGCTTACGCGCGGTGTTCGACATGGCTTCGCCGATCGTCTTGATGGCGTTGTTGGTCGCGTTCATCAGCATGCTGAACTGCTGCGACACGACGCCGAATTCGGCCGAGGCGCTGGCGTCGTCGCCCTTCAGCGATTCGGCGCGGCTCTGCATGTCCTGACCCAGACGATCCAGTTCCTCGCCCAGCGCCTGCGCCATCGCCATCAGCCAGCCCGGCGCACCGGTCGAACCGGCGCTGGAGCCCGCGACCTTGCCCTTGCCGCCCGAAGCCTTGGCGTCCTTGAACTCTTCGCTCTGGCTCATTTCCTCGATGAACTGCATCATCATCTGCTGGACGCCATTCTGGGCCTGGGCGATGTCCGAGGGCGAAGCGCCGACGCCGGCGCCGAACTGGTCGAGCGCTTCATCGACATTGCTGGCCGCGCCCTGGAAGTCGCCGATCGAACCGGCGAACTGGCTCTGCGCCATGTCGATGATGCCCTGGGGCAGGCCGAGCTTGTCGCCGAACTGCTGCAGGATCTGCTGACCCATTTGCGAGAAGACCTGCTGCGCGAGCTGGGCGACGACGCCGCCGATCGGGCCGAGCATCGAGGTGGCGAGGAGGGAAATGGGGTTGAAGGAACCAATGCCAAACATCGTTATTCTCCTGTCCTTGAAAATCCGGCCCTCAAAGGGTGCCTGGACGGCGGCGCGAACGGGTCGAACCGCCGTCGTCGCCATCCTGTATGACCGACCTGCCAGCCGTCCGCCCTCCCCGATCCGACTAGGGTCCTAAGCGATCCGACTAGCTGAGCGGGTGGAAGAGCAGGCCGGCGAGCGCGTTGAGTTCGCGCACGCCGTCCAACTCCAGCTTGCGGCACATATTGTTGAGGTGCACGCGCACCGTATTTTCGCTGATGACCAGCAGGGTCGCGATGTCGGCATTGGCGCGGCCCCAGCCCAGGAAGCGCAGCACCGCCACTTCGGTGCGGGTGAGCGTGCCGATCGCCTGGCTGTGCCGTTCGGGCACGCGCGAGCGGGGGATGCGAAACTCGCCGATCGGCACATCCTCCTCCGCCGCGCGCGCATCGGCCTGGCGCAGCAGGCGCATCAGTTCGCGCAGGCGGGCTTCCTCGTCCTGCCCGTCGGTCATCGCGCCAGCGTCCTTGCAACGGCGCGCACGACATCGCTGCGCGTCGAGAGGTCCATCAGCACCGCCTGCGCGAGCAGCGGCACGAGGATGAGGAGCAGCGCGGTCGCCGCCCAGCTCTTGATCGAGAGCGACAGGGAAAAGACGTTGAGCTGCTGCGCGAAGCGGTTGAGCAGGCCGAGCGCGGCGTCGACGACGTAGAGCATCACCAGGATCGGCGCGGCGAACACCAGCGCCAGCGTCATCAGCCGGCCGAATTCCCCTTCGAACAGGATCAGCGACTGGGGGTCCAGCACGGGCCAGCTCCTGGCGATCGGCCAGATGACGAAGCTTTCCATGATGGTGCCGACCAGCAGCAACAGCCCGCCCCAGGCGGCGAAGAGGACGTGGGCGAGCCGTTGCAGCAGCGATCCGGTGAGCGATGTCATGGTGCCGCCATTGGGCTCCAATATCTGGCCGATGGTCGCGCCGACCTTGGCGTCGATAATCTCGCCCGCCGCCTCCATCGCCCAGAGGATGGTGGCGAAGAAGAAGCCGATGGCGATGCCGATCCCGGCTTCGCGCACCAGCATGATCGCCCAGCCGAAAGTGCCGATATCCTGCACCATGAAATTGGGCTGAAGCGCGAAGGCGACGCCGCCAAAGGTGAGGATGATCGCGTTGCGGACCGTGGCGGGAATGGTGTTCTGCGCGAACAGGGGGATGATGGCGAAGGCGAAGCCGAAGCGGGCCGAGGCGATGCCGACCAGCAGCAATTCCATCATCCATCCCGGCACGCCCTGCATGCCGCCCGCCGCCGCGCCCGCCATCACTGGCGCACCATGGCCGGGAACTGGGTGAAGATGGTGTTGCCATATTGGTAGAGGCTGCCCGCCAGCAGCGAGGCGGTGAGGAAGATGGTGGCGACGATGGCGAAGAATTTGAGCGTATATTGCAGCGTCTGTTCCTGAAGCTGCGTCGCGGCCTGCACCAGCGCGACCAGCAAGCCAACGGCCGAGGCCGCGACGATCGGCGGGGCGGACAGCAGCAGCACCAGCCACAGCGCGTCGATCGTCATGCGGATGATGCTGTCAGACATAGCTGAGCACCAGTCCGTGCGAGAGCTTCACCCACCCGTCGACCAGCACGAACAGCAAGATCTTGAACGGCAGGGATATGGTGACGGGCGAGAGCATCATCATGCCCATCGCCAGCAGGATGTTGGAGATGACGAGGTCGATCACCAGGAAGGGCAGGAAGATGAGGAAGCCGATCTGGAAGGCGACGGTCAGTTCGCGCACGACGAAGGCAGGCACGACGACGATGAAGTCGGTGGCGCTCGCCGCCTGGGTGCCGCTCTGTTTGGCGACGCGCTGCTGCGTGCGCAGGAAGAAGGCGCGCTCGTCCGCGGCGCTATGCTTGATGAGGAAGGCGCGCAGCGGCTCCTTGGCGCGGTCGGCGGCGGAGAATATCTCGCTGGTCTGGGACGGAACGGCCTGCTGCCCCGAAGCCGCAGCCATCTGCTGCATGGTGGGATACATGACATAGACCGACAGGACGAGTGCCATGCCGTTCAGCACGACATTGGGTGGCACCTGCTGCAGCCCCAGTGCATTGCGCAGCAACGACAGCACCACCACGATCTTGGTGAAGCTGGTCACCATCACCGCGAAGAAGGGCGCGAGCGCGATGAGGACGACGACGACAAGCGCGCTGCCGGGCGTGAAGGCGGACACGTCCATGGGTTCAGCCTTCCTTGAGGACTGTCTCTATGAGCACGCCATAGCTGTCGCCGACCGAGACGATCTGGCCCGCCGCGATGGCGCGCCCCCCCGCGATGATGCGGACGGGGAGCGCGCCGTCGCGATCCTGCAAGGGCAGCACGCCGCCCTGCTGCACCGCCTGCAATCGGGCGAGCGGGACATCGGTCTGGTCCAGCTCGAAACGCAGCTGCACCGAAAAATCGTCCGCCGGAAATATCGGGCTGGCGGCGGCTGGAGACATGGCAGGCGTATCGGCATCATCCATGATCTTCTCCTCTTGAGAACAAATGGCTCAGTGCGGCCGGAAGCAGCGGGCGACGGGATCGAGCCGGCCCGGGACCGCATCGCCGTGCGGCGGGCGCAGCGTCGCGGCGATGGGGGCCGGCCCGATCAGCAGCAGGTCGCCGGGCGCAAGCGTCGCCGCGTCGGCCGGGGACAGGCGCGGCCCCGCGACAGCGATCCCGACAGGCACAGCGATATGGCCAAGCAGCGATGGCGCAAGCGGCGCGGGCTGGGCGAGGATCGCCGCGTCGAGCGGGACCGACAGCAGCAGCAGGATCTTCTGGTCGAGCGAGTCGATTTGCACGGTCAGCCCGGCGGCGTCGGGACAGGGGCCGATGTCGATCGGGTCCAGCGTCACGCCGAGCGCGGCTTCGATGGCGCTGAGCAGATCGTCGGCCGCGTCCAGCAAGGCCGCCATCGCCGGGCCGTCGCTGGCATCCATGGACAGCGCGCAGCCGCCGAGGCGAAGCGGGCGAAAGGCAATGGCGTCAGCGCAGCGGAACCAGGCGGCATCGGCGCCGCGCGGCAGAAGCTGCGCGCGCAGCAGCTGGTCATCGACGCTCAGGCCGCAAAGCGCGCCGAGCAGGCTCTGGCGCAAATGCGCCTCCTCGGCGTCCAGGGCGGGAAAGCGAGGCGGCTCGGGCGCCATCAGGGCCGTCCATCCGGGGCGAGCGGCGCGGCGCGGCCTTCGGGCCAGCGCGCGAGCAGGCTGATATTGCCGCCGGTGACGCCGATTAGCATGACCTCGCCCCGCACCTCGACCAGGGCGATGCGCTCGCGCTGGCCAACGGCCATGGCGCGCAGGAAGCGGATCGGCTGCTCGGTGGCTTCGCCGCCGCCCTGAAAATGATCGTTCCACCGCCGTAGCAGCCGCAGCGCCACCCAGGCCAGTCCCAGCACGACGGCGAGCGCCAGCACCACCGCCAGCAGGCTGAGGAAGAAAGTCCCCGCGTTCATTCCGCATCCTCCCGCACCGGGACTTCAAGCCCGTCGCGCGCCCGGCGGGCCCACAGGATGATTTCGGCGATTGCATCGAACCGGTCGCGCGGGATCGGCCCGCCCACCTCGCTTTCGCCCCAGACGCCGCGCGCCAGGCCGATATTGCGCACGATCGGCACGCCTTCGCGTTCCGCCTCGGCGCGCATGGCGGCGGCGAGCGGCCCTTCGCCCTTGGCCGCGACCATCGGCACCGGACAGTCTTCGGGATCATAGTCGAGCGCGATGGCGAGATGGGTCGGATTGGTCAGCAGCACATTGGCTCGGCCGGCGGCCGCCACGGCATTCTGATTGGCCCATTCCTCATGCAGCTGGCGGCGTTGCGCGCGCAGCATCGGATCGCCTTCATTATCCTTATGCTCCTGCTTGATGTCGCGCCGGCTCATCCGCAATTTCTTGATAAAGCTGTGCTGCGCCCAGGCGCGATCGGCAGCGGCGACGAGCAGGAAGATGGCGCAGGTCCAGGCGAAGAGCTGGATCGACACCGATCGTATCAGGGCCAGCATCGCGCTTGCCACCTGGTCGCCATGATGATCCACCGGCGACCATCCCGCCGCCTGCACCAGGCTGACGAAAGCATCGGCCGAACGCCACAGGATGACCCCGGCAATCGTCAGGATCAGCGTAGCCTTGGCAACGGTCTTGAGAAGCTCGACCAGATTGTCCATGCTGAACATGCGCTTGAGCCCTTCGATCGGGTTCAGCTTGTCGAGCGATGGCTTCAGCTTTTCGGTGGTGACGAGCGCGCCGACCTGCACGAATTCGGCGATCACGCCGATCAGCGCGGCGGGCCCCAGGATCAGCAGGCTGACCGACACCAGCACGAGCAGCGCCGCCCAGCCCAGCACGGGGGCGGCCGCATCGAAGGGCATGCTGGTCGCCGTGCCAAGCGTGTCGCGCATCAGACCGGTGATCTGCGCGCCGGCGTGGCCGGCCGCGAACAGCAGCAGCAGGAACCACATGATCATGCCGAGCGCGGGTCCGACATCCTTCGACTTGGCGATGTCGCCCTTGCGGCGGGCGTCGCGCAGCCGCTTGGGAGTCGGCTTCTCGGTCTTGTCACCGCCGTCATTCTTTTGCGCCATGGAAACTCCACACCGTGCCTGGAGGCATGAACCGGGAAGAAGCTGTGCGGCAGTCACTGGGAACTGAGGCAGAACAGCTTCATGAAGTGCGTGTGTGGACCCAAGTAAAAGTTTCGATGAAGCGTCGCTTCGTCAACCCTCAATGGCAGGATTGGGACGAGCCGTTCAACTTCGAAGATGTTTCGACTTCGACATGGTAGTTCATCTAGTCGTAACGATTATGTGACTGATTCGTCACGGTTCCATAGCAATCGACCAGTTGATTTCACTTCATCGCCTCTTGGCCACAATCCGTCTCGTTACAGTGGCTTCCCCGAAATTGTAGCGCAACAAAGCCCCCGCCAAACCGCCGCTTTCCGGGCGGACAAGCGCAAGTATATCACGAAAATATCGTTAGATTACTACTGACTTAGACTGATCGATAATTTGGTGTGTGGACGTCACCAGATAGGAGATCGTCAGGATGGCAATCGCAATTTTTCGCAATATTTCTATTGCGACTCTATTCGCATGTTCATCGGCGGGCGGCATCGCCTATGCCGAAGATAATGTCAGCTGGCGGGACATCGATTTCGGGTCCTGTCCGCTGAATGCCAATCTGCGCGTCGCGGACGGCGGCAGCACGAACGGCTATATGGCGTTGCAGGGCTGTGCGGCGCGGATCGTCGTCGCTCCGCGCGCGCCGATCAGCACGACGCCCGACGTGGCGCGCATCATCGGCGTCAAGGAAGACAAGCCCAAGAAGGCGGATCGCCGCCGCGGCAAGACCGCGCTGGCCGAACCGCCGCCGGGCACGCGCCGGGTCAGCGCCATGCTGGACCGTCCGATCAGGATCGCGGGCTTC
>ENA-ORDG01000428-ORDG01000428.1-marine-metagenome-genome-assembly--contig:-NODE-428-length-19057-cov-5.135037_pt1 | contig 19057 bp, 15 predicted proteins | sample MGYA00248629_ERZ508524 | MGnify/ENA primary metagenome ERZ508524 (study PRJEB26194, sample SAMN05421901) | marine metagenome | isolation source: East of Rio de Janeiro, Brazil, South Atlantic Ocean...
TTATTTAATAATGTGGTGGGAAACAAAAAGATTTATTATATAAAATCAGCTTGCTTTCGCTCGAGGAATACTGCTTGCTGGATTTCTGGTCAGCTTTGGCTCGGCCTTTTGCAGGATGGAATCCTTATTGATCTCAACTTCTTTAATGTCAGGATCTGATGGTATTTCATACATTAAATCCAGCATTGAATTTTCAATTATAGAGCGCAATCCTCGCGCTCCGGTTTTCCGCTTGATCGCTTCTTTTGCAAGAGTGTGTATTGCTTCTTTATTAAATGTCAGTTTTACATTGTCAAGCTCAAACATTTTCTCATACTGACGAATTAAAGCATTTTTTGGTTCTTTTAAGATCTGCACCAGGTGGTCAACTTCCAAATCATGCAAAGTCGCGACTACCGGCAGGCGTCCAACAAATTCGGGTATTAAACCATATTTGAGTAAATCTTCTGGTTCCAGCTGTGACAGGACCTCTACATTCCGAGTTTTCTTATTTACATCTGCCCCAAAACCAATGGCATTTCGACCTATGCGTCTTCTAATTATGTCATCAAGGGCAGTAAAAGCACCTCCGCAAATGAAGAGTACATTTTCTGTATTAACCTGCATTGTCTCCTGATGAGGGTGTTTACGACCACCCTGTGGAGGTATGTTTGCAACAGTACCTTCGATGATTTTCAAAAGTGCCTGCTGTACACCTTCTCCGGAAACATCCCTCGTTATTGAAACATTTTCACTTTTTCTGGTAATTTTGTCTATTTCATCAATATAAATTATCCCCTGCTCAGCGCGTTCTATGTCATAATCGGCAGCCTGCAATAATTTTAATATAATATTTTCAACATCTTCACCAACATAACCTGCCTCAGTCAACGAGGTAGCATCTGCAACTGCAAAAGGGACATTTAGAATCCGTGCCAGTGTTTGCGCCAACAGAGTTTTACCTGTTCCTGTAGGGCCAATCAACAGAATATTGCTTTTCTGCAGTTCCACTTCTGATTTATCGAAATTAGCTTTGATGCGCTTGTAATGATTGTGAACTGCAACTGCAAGTACCTTTTTGGGCCGATCCTGTCCCACCACATAATTATCAAGAACATCTTTAATTTCTGCAGGTTTTAGCAATTCTTTTTGAAACTCATCAGCATGCTCATTCTGATATTCCTCTTCCATAATCTCATTGCAGAGGTCGATACATTCGTCGCAAATGTAGACTGTGGGACCTGCAATTATTTTCTTTACTTCTTCCTGTGTTTTTCCACAGAAGGAGCAACGCAAGAGAGCCTCTTTAACAGAATTCATAGTTATCTTTCTTTTATAAAGCTTTCAGTTTTCTGTTTTGCATAACTTCGTCTATAATACCATATTCTTTGGCTTCCTGACTGGAAAAATAATAATCACGTTGGGTATCTTGTGCAATTTTTTTAATCTTATGTCCAGTATGACGAGCCAAAACATCGTTCAAAACATCTGTCATTCTGATAATTTCCTTTGCCTGAATATCAATATCTTCTGCCTGTCCGGAAAATCCTCCCATCATTTGATGAATCATTATCCTGGCATGCGGCAAAGCCTGTCTCTTCCCGGATGCCCCTGAGGCTAATAAAACAGCCCCCATACTGGTTGCCTGACCAATGCAAATAGTCTGCACATCCGGTTTTAAATACTGAATTGTATCATAAATTGCCATTCCTGAAGTTACTAAACCACCAGGGCAGTTCAGATAAAGTGAAATGTCACTTTCCGGATCTTCTGCTTCTAAAAATAAAAGCTGGGCTATCATTACATTTGCAACATTATCATCAACTGGCGAGCCGAGAAAAATAATACGGTCTTTGAGCAGTCTTGAGTAGATGTCGTAGGCTCGTTCGCCGCGACTATCCTGCTCAACAACCATCGGTATTAGCGACATAGCATACTTGAAAAAAGGTTAATCATTAAGAAGTTATTTTTTTATAAACGAGTTGTGCTGCTTTAAACATTCTCTATCCCACTACTAAAGCGAGAATCAAGGAACTTGAAAAATCTGAACTAATAGATTCCTTTTTCGTGTGGTTAACAAACAAGAAAGATTTTTTGTACTTGAATGCAAGTTTGTCAGGAATGATCATGCTCACAATTTTCATCGTGTACATGCTCATGATCTTCAGCAGCAAACTCTTCAATCGGGTCACCAAACACCCGAGCCACCACTCTGTCAAGAGTTGCATCTCCTTTTTTGCGGACAACAATTCGCTCGTACATGTCATGTCCGAAAGGCGATTTAATAAGTTCGTCCGGAGATTGTCCTGTGATTTGTGCCAATCCGACAAATTCACGAGCTGCCTCATTTTTGTCAAATTTCATTTCTTCATGCTCACCAATCGAGTCCAGTATGAATTTCATGCGTAAATCCATTTTCGCATTTTCTATTCCTTCCTGACGTCTTTTCTCTTTTTCTTCTTCCGGAATTTCTTTTTCAGATGATGCCTGTTCCAATTCTCTTTCAACTTGTTCCTGCCCATATTTTACGAGTTCTTCCGGCAAATTAAAATCGTCATATAAATCAGAAAGTTGTGCACGAACAGCAATTCGGTATTCACTTTGAAGCTCTGCTGTTTTTCGAGATTTAATATTTTCACTTACTTTTTCTTTCAATTCGTCTTCATCTGCAACCCCAAATTTCTTAAAAAAATCTTCATCCATTTCCGGTCTTTTAACTGCAGAAATTTCTGTTAAATATATTTTGAAAATAGCTTTTTTACCTGCGTTTTCTCCAAACCGTTCCGGCAGCGCAAGCTCAACATCTTTTTCTTCTCCAGATGACATGTTCATCAGGCCCGAGTGAAACTCTTCCAAATCTGAAGAACCGATTTTGAACTGCATTTCGGTTGCAGTTGAGTCAGTAAATTTTTCACCCTCAATTGTTCCTTCATAATTAATTAAAACCCAATCGTCTTTTTCTACTTTTACATCCTCTCCGACTTTGGGAACAAGTACCTCTTCTCGCTGAATTAAACCTTCTAATTCTTCACTGATATTTTTTGCAGATACTGCCTCAATATCCTTGCGTTCAAGCACGATTTTTTCATAATTCAGTTTGGGTAGCTCCGGTGCTATTTCAAAATGGAGAATAGCAGAAAGTGGAGATTTAAGGTCAAAGTCGATTTTCTGGATTATCGGCATGGTTGCCGGCCGCAAGGAATGTTCTTGTAGTGCATCATCCATATATCCAGGAATAACCCTGTCGACGGCTTCCTGCTGCATAGCAACCTTAAACCTTTTGTCCAACCAGCCTTTTGGGTGTTTCCCAGGGCGAAAGCCATTGAGTCTGGTTTTTTTCAGTTCCCGATAAATTGCATTGTAGGTTGGTTTTATTTCATCAAGGGAGATTTCAAGGGCAAGGGAATACTTCAGTTTGCCAAGTTCTTCTACAGTGGAATTCATAAAAATTAATTTTGTAAGGAAATGAAGACAGTCTTGCCCACAAAACTGAATGAAACAAAACTCAACGTTTATTTAATTACATTTGAAGTGACAATTTCAAGCCTTTTGTGTTTTTCCCGTATTTTGATTAAAGGTATCTATTCTGACCGTTATTTTCTTTACAGCAATATCCTCATGAAAATAGACATCGGTCTGACATTTTTGTTAATTTTCTTCAAGAGCCTGTTACCGCAACATAGAATTATGAAGGAAAGTTTGTTTGGTACCTGAACCTAACATCGTTTAGCCTTCCTGGTGAGTGCAGTAATCTTTTTGTTCTTTACCACAGGAGACATACTCTTAGTGACCGCACTAAGTCTTAGGTAACTTGGGACCTTTTTAAAATGACTTTGTTTTCTTTTCAGCTCTTTACCCTGAGATAGAGCATAGAGGCTGAAAAAATAAAGATATTGCAAAGGTGAGGTGAAAAACGAAAAGTTATGCTCTAAATTGTCTTTTGAACATTACTCAACCAGGAGTCAAGCAGCGGACGAAGTTTTGTGATTGTAGGGGCTTCTCTAAAAAAGAATCCATAGCGCGAAAAATACGTGGATGCCTCTACTTGCTCGGCCAGTTGAATATTTTTGAGTAAACTGCGATTGATGCCTATCAGCAAAGGTGCCCCTTTTTGTGAATCAAGTTGTTCCAGTCTACTCTGGAGGGGAGCCACATGCCATTTGTGAAAAAGCTCCATTGACACTTTTTTCCCGGAATGGTGCTTCAACAGAAAATCCGGGAAACAAAGCGATTCACCGGTCAACGGAATAAAATCTGCTGAAGATGTCAGTTCCCAGTCAGGTATTTGTTTAGCAAGTTGCTGACTGAACAACTGTATTTCATCAGGAATATAGGCTAAAAACTGACGGTAGTGGGAGCGAATTCCACAAGATTGATCAAGGTGCAGGCTGTGAACATGGTTTTTACGGATTCTAACTTCTGCATCCAGTTCCCATTCAGGCTGCTGCAAAATTGCAGGGAAAAAATTGGCGAGGTTTAAACCATATTTTTGTGTGTTTACAAACAAACTCAGCGGACCATCAATTTCCAGCATCAATGTTTTTTTCTTTCTTTGATCGTGGCTGATCTTTGCAAGTAATTTATTGAAACGCAAATATTTAAGCAGTTGCCGCAACCCGGCTGCTTTGCTTTCAGGCAGGCTAACATTTAGGCCTTCGCAGCGCAGAAGCAAGCCTTGGAGCTGAGCGCAATTGTAACGATGCAGTAAGCCTGCAGCAGTCATTTTGCGGAAACGCAGCACCTGCTGAAAAGGCGGCAAATCTCCATACAGTTGCCGTCCCAACTGCTCAATAGATATTCCCACTGATTTGGCTATTTCACTTTGATAATGGCCTAAATCAGCTTTATCCCCCATCTCAACACCCGGAAAACGAAACGCTTTTTTAGCACTGAAAAATGCAGCAGAGTTGAAAAATACTTTTTCCCTGAGATCAGCTAATTCCGTTTTTGTTTCCGTGTCAAATTCGGTACGGTCAAGCAGGAGTTTTTCCAAACCTCGGCCCACAATTGCGTTTCCCGGAAAACCGTCCAAAACCTGCTTTGTCTCTTCCTCAAGTTTTTCACGGACTTGACCTACGCTTCCGGAAAAAACCGCGAGTAATTCTTCTGCAATTTCTAAAAGTTTTGTTGCTTCCGGATTAATTAATTTGGGCAGAATTTTGCCCCGATTCGTCCGGAAGCACAACAGGTCCTTCGTAAGCACGGTGTTTTCTACGTCGCTGGTTGGTAAAATATTCTCCGGTATCCTTGGAAACAAGTTCATAAAGTATGGCCTGTTTTCCGGGACGTGCTCGCAGAATTCGTCCCAGACGCTGAACATGCTCCCGAATACTGCCGCTTCCGGAAACAATCATGCCGACATTCGCATCCGGAACATCAACTCCTTCATTCAGAACTTTTGAAGTGACTAGAATCGGATATTCGCCTGATCTGAATGATTTTAGAAAAGCCTCCCGTTCCGGTAGTTTTGTATGATGTGTAAGCACCGGTAACAGGAAATTATTCCCAATGCGGTAAGCCATTTCGTTGTCTTGCGTAAAAACCAGCATACGGTCACCTTTATGCTGCTGAATCAGTTCCCACAAATGATCTACTTTTGCTCCGGATGCCTGACTGAGCTTCTTTTGCAGCAAATAAGCCTTGAATGCTTTCCGGCCTTCAGGACTTTCACTGGTTCTGCGTAAAAAAATAGCCCAACCGCTTGGATGCTGAAAGCTGATACGTGCTTTACGTAAAAAATCAGTATAGCATTCACGTGAAATCTCGTATTGCTCACGCTCCTCCGGACGCATATCTACCTCGATTGTTTCCACCACGTATGGTGCCAAGGTACGACCGCTTAACTCGTCAATATGAACTTCGTAACAAAGAGGCCCGCAAAGTTCGTAAAGGACTTGCTCTTTTCCGTCAGCACGTTCCGGAGTTGCAGTCAAACCCAGGCGGAATGGCGCAATTGAACCAAGTGCAGTAAATTGATTTTGCTCACCAGGCAAATGGTGACATTCATCAAAAACCAGGAGTCCAAACAAATTACCCTGATGTGTTACATGGATCAAAGCAGAGTCGTAAGTTGCTACAGTAATTGTCTGAATATCATTTATTCCACCACCAAGTAAACCAATTGGAGTTTCAAAATATTCGCTTAAAACCTCTTTCCATTGCCGCATCAGATCAATCGTTGGAACATGAATCAAAGTTGGTCGTCCGGTTTCCGCAATCAGCATTACTGCCAGAATAGTTTTACCTGCACCGGTTGGTAAAGTTACTACTCCGTGCTTTTCTGACAACCATGCTTCAGCAGCTTCACTTTGAAAAGAACGAGGTCTAATGTTCTTTTTCAGGACAAAAGTTTCTGCAGAAAATTTTCGGGCATGGTCCTGGAAGCTAATGTTCTTCTCACACAGTGCTGTGACAAGTTTACGGTAGTTGGCTGCAGGAGTACGGTAACTGTTTGTCCGCTCATCCCAGGAAATTCCGTCAAGATGCTGCATATATCTACCCGCCATGCCGTGAAGCTGGATGGTTCCTTTATCGAAGTGCAGGCTGAGAGTCATTTCAACAATTTCGTGTCCAGTTTAAATTTCAACAGGTACTGAAAAAATAGGATTATCTAGTTCAATAAATCAGTTAAAACTGATTTTTACACAGCTAAATTTCATCTAGAGCGAGTTCTTCCAAACGTATACGGTGGCGGAGAATAATAAGATTGGCCAGAGAAAAAACAACGGCCGTTCCATATGCTGCATGAAGCAAAGGTACACTGGCTATTTCCAATATCACTCCCAAATAATTCGGGTGCCGTACAAATCGATATATTCCGTGCTTAATCAACGGTGCATCCGGAACAACGTAAATACGGGTGGACCAACGCTCTGCGAGTGTCCGGATGGCAAAATAGCGCAGGGTTTGTCCAGCAGCTAATCCTGAAAATGCCGCTATCACCAACCATAAAGGCGGTGCTGTCCTAAAGTACCAGACCTCTGCCAGCATTGCTGCAAACCACGAAACATGTAAGGCGACCAAAACTCGATAATGTTCAGGGAAACGCTCGAATCCGCCTTTTTCCCTCATCCTGATTTCGTTGCGCCGGCTTCGTCTCAATTCCCACAAGCGCTGTGCAGCCAGCAATGCTACCAACAACATGAATCCCCAAAGGCTCACCATTGCAGCAAAACCAATTCACCGGAAAATGCCGGTCCCAATGAAATCATCATTCCAAAATTTCCGGTATCGGATTTACCATAGATTTTCGGAACCGGACCATTTAAACATTCGTCAAGTATAACCAGAACTGAAGTTGAAGAAATATTACCTACTTCACGGAGGTGTTTCCGTGTTATATCAAGTGATTTTGGAGGCAACTCCAAGCATGATTCAATTGTATCAATCACCTTTGGTCCTCCTGGATGAGTGAGCCAAAGAGCAATATCAGGAATGGATAGTCCGTGTTCTGCAAGGAAACTGTCCACATGCGGCCGTAACTGCTTCGCATAGCCGGGAACCCCTTGCCCCAGCATAATTTTCAATCCACGATCTGTTACATCCCAACCCATGACTTCTTCTGAGTCAGGAAAGAAAATTGATTTACTGCTCAAAACCCTGGGCTTATGAAACTCATGATCTTTTTCACTTTCATCTTTTGAACCTTTGGAAACTTTGGAACCATGAAACTCATTAGCTTTGCTATTTCGTTTTTCATTACTTTTCACCAACGGATGTTGGTCGCCAACCAGCAAAACTGCTGCCGCTCCGTCTCCAAAAAGTCCACTCGAAATGATGTTTGCAATCGAGAGGTCTTCGGCCTGTAAAGTTAATGAACAAAGCTCAATAGTAAGCAATATAGCCGCTTCCTCCGGATGTCCTTTCAAATAATCGCCAACGCGTGCAACCCCTGCAGTACCTGCAAGACAGCCCAAACCAAACAATGGAACCCTCTTTAAATCCTGAGCAAAGGCAATTCTGTTCATCAAGCGTGCTTCCAATGAAGGCACAGTCACTCCTGTACTGGTTACACTCATAAGCATCTGAATTTCTTGCGGATGCAAGTTAGTTTTTTCCAGTAAATCATTAATAACCCGCTCGCCCAACTCTAAAGCCACTTCCAGCCATGCACGGTTGCAGTCTGCAAACCCGTCCAGCTTGTAATATTCAGACATGGGCAAAGCCAAATAGCGGCCTTCAACAGTTACTGCTTTCTGCAGACGGTCAAAGATCGCTACATCCAAACCTTTTTTAATCCACACTGCTCTCAACGCAAAACTTATTTCTTGCTGCGAATGATAATGCGTCGGGAAAGCTGTGGCTGTGTTGATAATATGAGGCATCGGGAAGGACAGTCTATGATACTATAATTTATTGATCAAAATGAGAGATCAAACTTTTTTATATTTTTCAAGTAGCCGCGTTCTTTATGAATTTATACGTATTTCTAAATGATCAATAATATCAGAAACTTTCTGCATTTCCAGAACAGTTTCTATATCAGCCTCTATTTTGAACTCATCTTCGAGTGCCATGATAATATTCATTGCATCAAGGGAGACGATATCCAAATCATCACGCAAATTCATTTCTGTATTGAGATCATTTGATTTCAAGCCCATTTCCACGGCAATTGTTTGAAGACAGGATTGCTCAATTTTTTTGCGTGTTATGGTTTCCATTTTCGAAAAACAAGTACTGCATTACTACCTCCAAAGGCGAAGGAATTGGAAAGTGCCGCTTCAATCTGGACTTTCCGGGAATTATATGGAACGGGATCAATCACACATTCGGGGTCCAGGTCGTCGCAATTAAGAGTTGGCGGAGCACAGTCGTTCTGCACTGCCAGCAAAGTCGCCAGGGCCTCCAGCGCTGAAGATGCTCCCATTGCATGACCAAACAATGATTTGCTGGAACTGACCGGCAACTTTACTGACCTATCGCCAAAAACCCGGTGAATTGCACGGCATTCGAGCGGGTCATTAAGACGGGTTCCTGTTCCGTGGGCATTGATGTAGCCGATGGAATCTGGTGATATTTCAGCATCGTCCAAAGCTAATTTCATTGATTCTGCCACTCCGTTTTCATCCGGATTTGTCAAACTAGAAGCATCACAGTTTGAACCAAAACCGGCAATTTCTCCAAAGACTGGAGCATTTCTTTTATTTGCAGATTCTAATGATTCGAGTACTAAAACAGCAGCTCCTTCGGCTAATACGAAACCACTACGATTTTTGTCGAACGGTCGACAGGCAGTTTCAGGAGTTTCGTTATACTTACGTGAAAGCACACCTAGTGCGTCCCATGCACGTAGAAGACCGTACGTGACAGGTGCTTCTGCACCTCCGCAAATAACAGCGCGTAACCGGCCTTCTCGAATCCACTGCATTGCCTGGCCTACAGCATTCCCTCCTGAAGAACAGGCTGTATTCAGTGTAAAGTTCGGCCCCTTTATTCCCAAACGTATTGCTATTGCCGATGAAACCGCACTGTTCATTATGCGTGGAATGGTGTAAACGTCAATTGGCCGTTCTTCCGGTCCAGCGTAAAGTGCATCGTAGGCTTGTGCATAAGAGGTTATTCCCCCTACACCGGTCCCCATCATCACACCAATTTCTCCGGAATCACCGTCCTGATCCAAGAGATTGGCTTCTTCAGCAGCCCTTAGTGCCGCAACCAGACCAAACTGAGTGAAGCGCTCATAGCTTTTTTTTTCACGATGACTAAAATGTACGTCAGAATCAAAATCTGTAACCATACCTGCAATTTGGCAGGATGCCCCTGAAGAATCAAATTCAGTAATTTTACGGACTCCGGAGACACCATTACAAAGCCCTTCCCAATAGTCTGAAACAGAACTCCCGATTGGCGAAATAACACCTCGGCCTGTTACTACAACTCGTTTTTTTGTTTCCAAATTAACATTCCGTATGGCGGCTTAAAAACATGCAATATTTTGAAATCGTTCGCAGCTGCCGGGTTACACTTCACTAACCAGTTCTTCAAAGTGTTAGCGCATATTGACAGACAGCAGTTTTTGAAACAATGCTGGAAAGGAGTGCAAAACCTGAATCACACCATCCGTCAACTTTGGCCATAAGCGAAGTAACAGTACCAAACTGGTCATAATCTGATATCGTCGATAGATTTGAGCACTTGCTCGTGAATAATCAAACATTGCCTTTACAAGATTTCCAGAATTCTCTTTCAATACCGGCTCTTCATATTTTTCTAACAAAAGTGCCTACCTGGCCGCAATACCGATACCTTCGCCAGTAATAGGATCAAAAAAGCCGGCGGCATCACCAATCAGCAAGATTTTTCCATTCGCCACACCCAGTGTTTTCTGGAACAACGGACCTTTTGCCACCGGCTCATCCAGAACATCTCCGTTTTTTAAGCGATCCTGCAGTTCCGGAAATTCATTTAGCATTGAGCAAAACAACTTTTTGCCGCCATGCTCAGGTTTGTAGCGCTTTGCGTCCCACAATAAACTGACGTTTATGCTGGTTTCAGAAACCGGAGTCACATAGGCTTCAAGCCCTGAACCCCAATGAATTTCAACAAACGCGCTCCAGGGTTCAACATTAAAATGATGTCGAACACCCCCAGCGTTTCAGCTTTGGGATTGTTGCTTCCAGATTTGCCAGTTTTCTAACCCGTGAATGCAGCCCATCTGCGCCAATCAATAGTTTTGGGTGAAAAACATTATTTTTAATACTGACTTCAGGATTTTCTTCTAAAGAACATGCTACAGAAGCCCCTTCTTGTATTTCAAGATTTGGTAAAGTTTCGGCACATTCAAGCAATGCGGCAGATAGCTTAGTTCGCTGAACACCCCATCCGCAACCTTCTGCAAAATTTGCTTCTGCAACACTACCCTTTGCGGAAACATAGCGGATCCCTTTAAAAAGGTGGTAGGGATATTTTTCCAGGAAAGGAGCTACTCCCAACTTCCTGAGATTATTAACACCCGAGGGCATAATACCTTCACCACAGGCTTTATCGATTGGATATTTTTGTTTTTCCAAAACCAATGTCGGTAGTTCATTCCTGGCACAGGCGATCCCCGTGAACAATCCGGCAGGACCGCCTCCAATTATGATTACATCATAGTTGTGTTCGGACATTTATGCCGTCCAGTTGGAGATTTGAACAAGAATACGGCCCCTTTGCTGTGACCAGAATGTCACAAACTTAACTGCACATTAGTATCACGCAGTGCTGTGCGCAAACCTTCTTCAATCACAGGATGGTAGAATGGCATTTCCAGCATTTGAGGAATTGTCATTTTCTGCTGGTGTGCCCATGACAGCAAATGCGCCAAATGTTCCGCCTGTGGACCAATGAATTCACTCCCCAGAAAAAGTCCAGAAGTTCGATCTGCATAAATATGCATCAAACCCTTGTTTTTAAGCATTACCCGACTACGGCCTTGTCCCTCAAAGGACAGTTTCCCCACAACTACATTTTCCTGTCCTTTTAGTTCACCCCATGACTGTCCTACCATTGCAATTTGAGGATCACAGAAAACAACCGAAATAGGAGATCTCCGCATACCTGATTTAATGTCCGGAAAACGTCCGGCATTGTCACCGGCAATTCTTCCCTCATCTGCCGCTTCGTGGAGCAACAGCATAGTGTTATTTACATCTCCGGCAATAAAAATAGACGAATCTCCGCATTGCATAGTATTTGGGTCAAACACCGGAACCTCCCGGGAATCAAGTTCAAGACTGGTGTTTTCCAATCCTAAGTTTATTACATTTGGGGAACGTCCGGTAGCCGCCAGTACATACTCAAAATTTTCTTCCTTTTCCTTGCCGTCTTCCCTGTCAACAAAACGAATCTTTACTTGATCACCTTCACGCTCCAAACCATGCAGATTGGCTTTCGTATCGAGAGGGAATTCGGCTTGAAACACCTTTTCTGCATAATCCCTGATTGCCATATCGCTGAGAGGTGTAAGTGAACCTGAACGCCCAAAAACCCTTATACGGACTCCAAGTCGGTGCAATGCCTGCCCAAGCTCAATCCCAATCAGGCCCGGGCCAAAAACAGCAACTGACTCCGGTAGTGTTTCCCATTCAAATACATCGTCATTGACAATCAGTCTATCACCAAGCCCTTTAAACATCGGCATGAGTTTTGGAGAAGAACCGGTTGCAATTACGACTGATTTGGCTTCAATTATCTCCTCACCAACCTCAAGTCTATGATCATCAAGAAATTTTGCATGGTTTCGAAGATGGTGTTTTTGATCAATATTTTCAATATCGTCCAATACAAACCCCACAAATCGGTCACGTTCACCTCGAATGCGCTCCATCACTTCTCTACCATTGACAACAGGTTTTGCTGTCTGAATTCCAAAGCCGGAAGCAGTCTCTACTGAATGAGCCGCTTCTGCAGCAGCAATTAGGAGTTTGCTGGGCATACAACCAACACGGGCGCAGGTAGTTCCGTAAACTCCTCCTTCGATCAGTACAACTTTTTCAGAGTGTTTTCGTGCAGCACGAAAAGCCGGAAGCCCGGCAGAACCGGCACCTATGATGGCAACATCAACCTGACGATTCGATTTTTGTGAATTATTCAACAATGCCTTTATTGATTGAGATTTTTAAAATGTGTATGACTAGATCCACTCAGATTTAGTCCCTAAAAAACAAAACAATTCTGAAACGATTACGTTTCTTAAAGTAAACATTCATTAAATTGGATCAAGAATAATTAGCTCTTAAACCAATTCTATCACTACGATTTAACATGAACATCCTTACTGTTTCAAGGTGAATCAATGTTTTATAAGTCTTTGTCTTAATTATTTGACAAACCTTTGCAAAACAAATTATTAAGTTTGGCAGCTTAAACAAAACAGACTCCACTATTTTATTTGAATAAATTATTTACAATGCTTGCAAACTTCATTAAGTACTCCTAGATTATTGCCATTATTTTTACAATTTTTCACTAACTTTTCATCAACCATGATTTAAAAAATAATGAAGGCACTTTGTCACTATATCATCTTCAGGAAAGAGGGTATTGCTTTGGAATCCAGTTCAGTAGAAAAAATTCTGAAACAAACCTAACATACATTCATGCTATGGTTTAACATTGAACAAGTTTATCGAACTTTGATTTTGTATATATTTTATAAATTTATTCTATTTATTATCAATTATTTATGAACTTATTTGTTATTTTGAATTCTTTTTTGTTGATTTTTCAGTTAGATTTGCTTTATACTAAATTAGTCAGTGTGATACAGAAGCTATTCCATGGATAGGAAAAAACTTCGCCAATTCTAGTCTGAATACGTAGGTGAGTGTTGGCGTAAGAAAAACAGCAAATGGATTTGCTATTAAAGAAGAATGGAGTTTAGTAAAAAAATTTTGATATTTCTGACTTCATTTAGGCAACATGTTTTATCATTGCCTGTTTTATTTATAATTCTTCTCTCCCTTTTCCTGATCGTCCCTGAAACTAGCCAATCCCCGAATATAGCCTATTATCCTCAGCATTCACAGTATCATCCGAGGATTTTTCCAACTACTAAAGTCAAACTTAAAGTCCCCGATTCTCCTGCAAATTCAGTAAAACATTTAGAAATTCTTCAATCCATTCCGGATTTAAGCACAAACCAACTGCTACAGTCCGTTGGGAATCTGCATCGATCTTATTTTGAAAAAAAGAAGAATCAATTTTTCAACGAAAGAATGCGAAGAATTATCATGATGTTTATGCAATTCGAATCAATCAGTAGGCAAATATTCAATCGGGGCACAGTAAGTTTACCGACCCAAACAGATTTAGAAGGTTTGGCTGACCACGTCGTTGAAAGTCGCTGGTATCGTGAGGCATTAAATCGATTTTCTTCAAATAATGCTTACGGTTTTTCTGAGGAACGTATGCTCCGAGTTTTAATGTCCATTCACACGGCTGCACATTTTTTTGAAGTACCATACCCTACTCTATTCTGTTTGTTTTTTCAGGAATCAAAATTTGATTTTCTGGCCAACAGCGCAACTGGTGCAAAAGGAATTGGACAACTCACCAGTATTGGGTTACGGGAAGTACAACGGTTAAGGAATGCTTCAGAAATGGAGTTAAAACTACAGAAAACTGCATTTCATCTAAATCGAGTTTATACGGACCCGCAAATACAAAAATGGCTAGAAAACCTCGGTTTCAAAATAAATTTTGCTAAAATTTCTCCTATACCAGAAAAAATAGAATTTACACGACTTTCCTCTTCTTTTATGCGGGAAGTTGGAAAAGAACTTGTAAAGGAGGGCCAGTCCTATGGAGAAAATACCAGCTTACTGTGGTTCCTCAGCAAAAGGCTGAGAAGGGGGGATATTCTCTCCAACCGTTTTGCGCACATGCACAAAGTCTTTTCTCAGATGCTTGAAGAGCAATATGCAAGTTCACAAGCAAGTGCCTATAACATTGAAACAAATATTCTTTTGTCCACAATTCTCTTTAGCCATTATTACCGCTATCGATGGCGCAATAACAAGCAGGTTTTCAATCTACCCCCAGAAGCAAGGGTTATATTGGCCACATCTGCATATAATCATGGACAAACGGGAATGCGTCGTTTTTTGATCAATCTTAAACAAGAGTTCCCAATGCTGGATTTTCAAGCACTTTCTTCTAAAAAATTAAGAATTCTGTTTACTATTCGCCGATTATCAAATGCTATTAAGCAGTCCCCTCGCAAGATCAAGGAAGTTTCAAGGCACGTCCGAAATATTATGGATTGTGCAGAAAAAAGGACAGTATCGCCAAGAGTACTTTAATAAAAACAGCCCCTGCATCCGTCAACGATAACCGGCTGCCTGCATTTGAAATAACTCAGAGTATTGTCCTCCGGCATCTATTAATTCTTCATGCGTTCCATGCTCCAACAACTTTCCTTCATGCAAAACAACTATTCGATCGGCCATTCGAACTGTAGAGAATCGATGAGAAATCAGTACAGCACACTTATCAAATGTCAATTCTACAAAACGATGAAATACTTCATTTTCTGCTCGTGCGTCTAAAGCAGCGGTAGGTTCATCCAAAATTAGGAGTTGTGCGTCACGCATATAGGCGCGTGCTAATGCAATTTTTTGCCATTCTCCTCCGGATAGATTCGTACCCTGTTTAAACCAGCGTCCTATCATCTGTTGATAACCTCCGGGCAGCTTGTCAATCACTTTATCAGCTAAACTTCTCTGGGCCGCTTCCTTAATACGATTTGTGTTGTTTCTATCATCAATTCGACCAACCGCAATGTTTTCTGATGCAGTCAAGTGATACTTCACATAATCCTGAAAAATAACTCCAACGGCATCCCTCAATCCATCCAGGTTATAATCACGCAAATCGTGACCATCCAGCAAAATCCTTCCCTCGGCTGGATCATAGAGGCGCGTCAGCAGTTTTACTAACGTGGTTTTACCTGCTCCATTTTCGCCAACCAGAGCCAATTTTTCACCAGGATGCAAAGTGAAAGAAACATCACGCAAAACCCATTTTTCCATCTGTGGATAACGAAAACTAACATTCTCAAAAGCAAAACCATCATGAATAGTCTCCGGGAAAGGCAGTGATTCGTCCTTGGACCTGATTCGCGGTTCCATTTCAAGGAAATCAAACAGGTCACGCAGATAAAGAGCACTGTCGGCGATACTGGAAAAGCGGATTAGAATTGCTTCCATCAAAGAACGTAATCGTAAAAAAGAACCGGAAAGAAATGTCAGATCACCCAGTGACAGTTCTCCGTATACTGTTCTGTAAATAATCACTGCATAGGCTGTGTAGTAGCCTAAACTACCGAGCATCGAAAGCAATCCTCCCCAGGCCGCACGCCGTACAGAAAGATTCCTGTTTACCTGGTAATATTCTCCGGCTAATTTCTGGTAACGTTTGCCAAAAAAATCAGACAAACCAAATATTTTTACCTCTTTAGCCGTTTCGTCACTGGCTCCTGCAAAACGCAAATAATCAAGTTCACGGCGCTCCTGTGTCCAGCCGTACATCAATGAATAGCTTTGACTGTTGAAATGTGTTTCTCCTAAAAATGCGGGTATTAGCGTGATGGCCAGCAGCAATAAAAGCCAGGGGTTGAATGTGATTAAAGCTGCTGCTAAAAAAAATACGGTGATGCTGTCCTGAAGCTGTGTCAAGGCCTGCGACATCAATAAGATTCTGCTTGAAGCCTGACGTCTGGCACGTTCAAGCTTGTCATAAAATTCTGAATCTTCAAAACTTTCAAGATCAAGCCTTGCTGATTGATGAATTAGGCGCAAAGATATTTCATGCGAAACCAAATCACCAAGTAAACTGTCCACCAAAGCAATGCCGCGGCCCAGCAAATCAGAAAATACTGCCAGACCAAGCTCTATTAAAACAAATGTCGTTAAAATTGACATATCCGGGTTTTCAACTGCAGATCCTCCAGCAGTAACTGAAATCAGTACAATCTCATCAATGATGAGTTTGCCAACATAAAGCATAGTTAGCGGCAAAGAAGCCCGGACGACACGCAGTAAAATATTAAAGACTGCCAGCAAACGGTTGCAACTCCAGATAAGTCTGAAAAATTCAGGCAGATTTCTGAGTGCACCAAGACGTTCACGAAAATCTAAATCAGGAGGAACTCTATGAGTACCAGATGTGTTTTTGCGTCTTTGTTTCATTGATGTTATTCAGAGTTTAAGAAAAAACTGTCTGTCCAGTAAGTTTTATTGATTAAGTAAAGATATTTACTTGAATTTCTTACAAAGATGCTAGCATAAGCAATTAAATATTTCAGATTGAAATTGCAATTTTACCCATTTATTCATTATATTATGGCTATTTAGTTTTAAATTATTTTCAGGTAATCCGATGACAGAATCAAATACCAGAACGGCCTTTGATTGGGCTGATCCTATGTTGTTTAATGAACAACTTACTGAAGAAGAGCGCCTGATCCGGGACACAGCCCGCGATTTTAGCCAGGACAAATTAATGCCCAGAGTTTTGGAAGCAAACCGCAATGAGGTTTTTGACCGTGAAATCATGAATGAGTTTGGAGAATTCGGATTTTTGGGTTCGACCATTCCGGAAGAATATGGAGGAGTTGGAGCAAGTTATGTTTCATATGGTTTAATTGCCCGTGAAGTGGAGCGGGTAGATTCGGGTTACCGCTCGGCTATGAGCGTGCAATCCAGTTTGGTGATGCACCCGATTTATGCATACGGCAGTGAGGAACAGCGAACAAAATACCTGCCGAAACTCGCCAGTGCCGAATGGATAGGCTGTTTTGGTTTGACCGAACCTAATCACGGTTCCGATCCAGGCAGTATGGAAGCACGTGCGAAGAAAGTTGATGGTGGATTTAAACTGACTGGAAACAAAATGTGGATTACAAATTCACCAATTGCTGATGTCTTTGTGGTTTGGGCTAAAAACGATAAAGGCATAATCCGCGGCTTCATTTTGGAAAAGGGCATGGAAGGTCTGAGTACACCAAAAATTGTAGGAAAAATGTCACTGCGGACATCCGTTACTGGTGAAATCGTTATGAATGAGGTTTTTGTTCCAGACAAAAATGAATTGCCCAATGTGTCCGGACTGAAAGGTCCGTTCGGCTGTCTGGATCGCGCACGTTTAGGCATTGCCTGGGGAACGCTTGGTGCGGCCGAGTTTTGCTGGATGCAGGCACGGCAATATACACTGGACCGGATTCAGTTTGGACGTCCGTTGGCGGCAAACCAGTTAATACAAAAAAAGCTGGCTGACATGCAAACTGAAATCACGCTGGGTCTGCAGGGAGTTTTGCAAATGGGACGCTTGATGGACCTGGGGAAATGCGCTCCGGAATTGATCTCATTGATGAAACGCAACAATTGCGGAAAGGCTTTGGAAATTGCACGGCTCGCCCGTGATATGCACGGCGGTAATGGCATTTCCGATGAATTTCACGTCATCCGCCACGTGATGAATTTGGAAACCGTCAATACTTATGAAGGAACACATGATGTACATGCGCTTATTCTTGGAAGGGCACAAACCGGAATCCAAGCGTTTTGTTAAAATATTTGATCGAAAACCGACAGTTGCAAATTATTCTAACATTATGGTTTTAGATAACCTTTTCAAATTTATTTTTCATTCCAGCGAAAGCAGGAATCCGTGCCATGAGCAGATCTAGGTAAAGTATTTCAGCTATACAAAATTCCTGGATTCTCTTTTACGCGGGAATGACAACTTTTTACAAGTACATCACAACAGACTCATGAAATCACCTGACATTCAGTTACCAGATGCTAATTCAAGCTGAACCACTTAATAATTTAGTCTCAACCCTCCTCAAAAAAGGCGGCAGTTGCATCGAAGAGGCTCAAGTGGTGGCCGACCATCTGGTTCGATCCAATTTGGCTGGACACGACAGTCACGGTGTCGGAATGCTGCCTCTTTATGTACGGATGCTCAAAGAGGATTTTCTGCGTCCGAACCAAAAACCTGAATTGGTTAACGCAGACGGCTCGATTTTGATGTTTGACGGTCAGCGTGGTTATGGACAGGCAGTCGGTAAAATGGCCATGGTACAGGCGATTGAAAAATGCCGTGAATCCGGACTGGTTTTAATGACACTCAGGAACACTCACCATCTCGGACGAATCGGGACCTACGGTGAGCAAAGCATTGCATCAGGACTGGTTTCACTGCATTTTGTCAATGTGACTGACCATCAACCCCTGGTTGCGCCTTTTCGAGGCTCTGACGCCCGTTTTTCGACAAATCCGATTTGCCTCGCCATGCCCGGAACTGAAAAACAACCTCCGGTGTTACTGGACATGGCAACCAGCCGCATAGCACTCGGAAAAGCACGGGTTGCTTTAAATAAAAACGAAGCACTCAAAGATGGACTTGTTATCGACCACAAAGGACAACCAAGCTGGGATCCCGGAGTGATGGCCGGATACTTATTTCCAGAGCGTCCGGACAATCCTCCACTAGGTGCTCTGACACCGCTCGGAGAATACAAAGGCTACGGACTTGCCCTGTTTTGTGAATTACTCGGCGGACTACTCAGCGGCGGCGGCACTATCCAACC
>ENA-ORDG01000432-ORDG01000432.1-marine-metagenome-genome-assembly--contig:-NODE-432-length-19025-cov-3.313384_pt1 | contig 19025 bp, 22 predicted proteins | sample MGYA00248629_ERZ508524 | MGnify/ENA primary metagenome ERZ508524 (study PRJEB26194, sample SAMN05421901) | marine metagenome | isolation source: East of Rio de Janeiro, Brazil, South Atlantic Ocean...
GATTTATATCAGAATAACTATCTATGTATAAATTTTTAAACCATTTTTCATCTAGATGTATATGCAAATAATTTTTTATTGGGATTTTTAACAAAAAATTATTATTTTTTTTTATTTTTAAAAAATCGTAATTTTTTATATTAGTGTTAATTTTACAATAATTTAATAATTCTTGAAAAATATCATGTACATTTGATTTATTACTATTTTTAACAAATTTTATATTAAATAGTTTATTAATTATACTTATTTTTTTTTCATCTCTTACTGCGACTTTATAATTTGATTTAATTAATGATGCTGAAAATATCGACCTGTCTTTGCCGTCAAAAATAAAAATATAATCAAATTTTTTTTTAGATAACTTGTACATAAACTTAATTTTATTTATTAAGTTATTATTGGGAAATTCATGAATTTTATCGAAAATATCTAAACTTTTTGCATATTCATAATTCTTATTTGATGTAATTATAGTTATCTTGGAATTATTAAAATACTTTTTTATAGTAATTATTACAGGGCACGTAACAATTAATTCACCTATACTATCTGTTCTAAATATTAGTATTTCAGTTGCCATTTAGAAATAAGAATTTATTTACCTACCCACAAATACTTGTTCTTCCTATGTTTAATCTCAAATGTATTATCAATTATATAATTGGCAACGATCGTAGAATTAAAGTATTTCATGTATTTGTCTTTGCCATTTTTTGCTATTTTTTTTCTTGAATAATCATCCTTTGCAAATTTTTGGATTTTTTCTGATAGATTGTCTAAACTATTATAAAATATTACTTCATTTTTTGTAAAAAAATTATTGTAGAGAGTATCGCGATGTATAAAAGTTAAAAGTCCATTTCCTATCAGTTGAGTAATTCTATCACTACTATAATATTTTACTGGATGCCCCCTACTTAAATTAACCCCCATTTTAGCATTTGAAATTGATTTAAGAAATGAGTCAGCCCAAATTGGTTGAATATTATTTATTCCATACAAATCAAATTTTACATTAGGAGTAATTTCAACTAAACGATTAATAAAATCTGCTCTTTCATCATGTTTACCTTTTTTTAATTTACCTCTATGGACTCCATGGCTTAGTGCAAAAAACACATCCATGGAACAATGGTTATTTTCATAGTTGCTTAAAACTTCAAAAGAAGAGTCCGTTGGATTTGGCATAAATAAGCATAATTTTTTTTTTGGTAAAAAGTCTAATACATCGGGCGAAGTTGTAATAAAGTTTGAATCGGTAAATTCAATTTTATCTAATATTCTAGATTTATTTTTTTGATAATCGGGTCCATCTTTTATCAATGGATCAAGAAACCATTGAGCAATTTTTAAATTTCTATAATTTTCTTTTAAGTAGGATAGTGTATTTCCGTTAATTAAATCAGCGTGGCCAAAAATTAACAAATCTGGTTTGTAATTATAAACTGTATTAATTAATTTTTCATTTAAAGTTTTTGCACCAGAATAATCTTTAAAGCTTTTGTAATGTTTGATGATATCTCTGTCACTAAATTCCAAAACACTGTGACCTAACCTAATAAAACCATTATTTAATCTTCTTCCAGTATTAAAAAAAAGTCTTCCGTCATATCGTTCATTAAAATTAGTAACATGCAAAATTCTTAAGCTTTTTGGTACATAAGTTTTAAATTTGTTTAATGTTAATGAAAATTGTAAAAGCTTTTCTCTGTAATCATCTATATTTTGTGCACTTACACGGTTAGTGTGAAAAAAATTCTTTATAGAAAGATATTGTAATTCCAATCTTTTATTATTATTTTCTATTAAATCTTTAATAGCCAAATATACAGAATCAACATTCAGATCCCTAAGAATTATGCCATGAGTTACAGTTTCTGGCAAACCACCCTTGTTGCTTATAATCGTAGCGCATCCTCTGCTAGTGGCTTCCAAACTAGTTCTGCCTAATGGTTCATCCCATCTTGAACATGCAACAGCAATACTTGTTTTTTCAAAAATTTTCAAAACCTTATCGTGACTTTGAAAACCAAGATTTTCTAATCTTTTGTGTTTAAAGTTCAACTGCATTCTTGGTTCATCACCAATAACAATTGCTTTCCAAGTTTTATATTTTTTAAGTATTTTTAATACAGCTTTTCCAAATAAGTCGTAGCCTTTAGCTCGATTTAATTTACCAACAAAAGTAATCCAATTTTTTTTTTTATTTATATTGACCTTTGCAAGAGACGTAGATTGGTAAATAACATTCATTTTCTCAGAATTTATATTCAGGCCTTCAATACCTTCTAAAAATCTTTTTCTAGACCAGTGACTGTTAAAAATTATTTTCGTAGCATCTGTTAGTAACTTTTTCCTATCGGTAATAGATTTTGAACCTGTCATTGAAAGTGGATCGTTATGAAAATATAAAATTATTTTTTGTTTCTTTAAGGCAGAAAAAATTAAATGAAAATAATTTGGTCTATTATGAATTTCTATAATGTTAGATGGAGTCCTTTTTTCAAATTTTAAAAATTCGTTTACATAATTTCTACTACCACTTTGAACTATATTTTTTTTTAAGAAAATATTTTTATAATTAAGATTAAAAGTTCTTTTAAAATTTGTATTACCATAAATAGTAATGTATTTTTTAAATTTACTAATTTTAGTTATGTCCTTAACAAATAAAGACACAGCTCCAGCATATGTTGGAGAGAAGTTTTCTTTATATGGTAGTAAAATTGAAATTTTCATCTAAATTTATTTTTAATTGAATCTCTGAATTTTCTATTTTTCTTTATATAATATTCTCTTAAAATTGCCTCTCTTTTTGTTTTACATTTTTCAGAATATAATAACTTCCAAGTTCTTCCTCTAGTAAATTTTGCGCCTTTCCCACAATTATGCAAAACAAGCCTTTTTTTGAGATTATTAGTATATCCAACATAAGTTATTAATCGTGAATTTTTATAATTTCCTATTAGATAAACAAAATAAGTCATTAATTAGATTTGGAACTAGTAATTTTTGGCGGTCCCACGGGGAATCGAACCCCGATTAGGTGATTGAAAACCACCTGTCCTAACCGTTAGACGATGGGACCTATTAAATTCATCTAGTATTTATTATATATTCAAAGTTGTTTCAATGATCAAAAGGTTTGATTTTTTTGAAAAGAACGACTAGTTGGATAAATTAAAATAGTAACAAAGTAATTAATGGAAAAATTAAAAGAACATATTCAATCTGTCGTAGATGTTTTTAACACAGGAAATTTATCAAAAGCTGAACTTCTTACGAAAAAACTTATTAATAATAATCCTAAAGTAGTTTTTTTGTATAATCTTCTAGGTCTTGTCTTAGCAGAACAAAAAAAAACTGATCAAGCAATGAAATGTTATGAAAAAGGCATTAGTATTGATCCAAATTTTGGTATGATTTACAATAATATAGGACTTTTATTTTACAAACAAAAAGCAGCTGACAATATTAAAAAAGCGGAGAACTATTACAAAAAAGCAATTTCTTTAGATAAAAACATATCTGAACCGCACAATAATTTAGGAAATTTATATGATTATCTTGACAAGGTTGAAGACGCTATAGATTGTTATAAAAAGGCAATAGATATAAATCCAAGATTTTCATATGCACATCATAATTTAGGTACAGCTTATGTGACGATAGGAAAATTTAATGAGGCTAAAAAACATTTTGAAGAATCTCTAAAATTGAATCCTAATTTTACAGTCACACATAGATCGTTAAGTAGAATAACGAAATATACAGATAATAATGCTCATTTTAATAAGCTAAAAAAAATATATAAAAATATTAATATTAATGATTCGAAAAAAAGAATAGAGCTTGGATTTGCCTTAGGAAAAGCTTATGAAGATACTAAAAATTTTGATAAATCTTTTGCTCATTACAAAGAAGCAAATTTCCTTCAAAGAAAAAAAATTGATTTTTCATTAAAATTAGAAAAGGAAAAATTTGAAAAAATCAAAAGAATATATAATAAAAAGTTGTTTGATAAGTATAAAAATAACGGATGTTCAGATTATTCTCCGATATTTATTATTGGTATGCCACGTTCTTGTACTACATTAGTTGAGCAAATATTATCCAGCCATTTTAAAGTATACGGTGCTGAAGAGGTAGATTTTATTCCACATCTGATTAAAAAAAATTTTGGAGATAATAATTTACATCTATTTTTTGAAGAAATACCAAATTTTGACAAGGATAATTTCAAAAAAATTGGTGAGGAATATATTGCTAAAATGAAAAATATTTCTAATGATTCAGATAGAACTACAGATAAATTGCCCATAAATTTTTTATACGTTGGATTCATTAAACTTATATTACCTAAATCTAAAATTGTGCATTGTTATAGAAATGCTAAAGATAACTGTTTATCAATATTTAAAAATCAGTTTAGTAGCGGAAAAATTAAATTTGCTTATGATATCAGTGAAATTGTTGAATATTACAACCTTTATGACGATTTGATGAAATATTGGACCAATTTTTTGCCTGATTTTATTTACGATATAAAGTACGAAAATTTAATTTCTAATACTGAGACTGAAATTCAAAATTTATTAAGCAATTGCGATTTAGATTGGAGTAATGATTGCTTAAATTTTCATAATAATAAAAGGCCAATCAAAACAGCTAGTGCTGTTCAGGCACGGAGTAAAATTTATAACAGCTCAATAGATTCTTGGAAAAATTATGAAAAATATTTAAATGAATACTTTACAAAATTAAAAAATTAATTGAGCGAAATATCCTCTATCATAAATTCAATATTTCTTTTTCCCTTCCATTCATTTAATCTCATTTTTCCAGCTATATTTATTTTTTTTTTATTTTTTTTATTGAGAAAAGGTTCTAGAGGGCTATTTTTAGCATTCCATGCAAATGCTTTAAATGTTGAGCCATCTTTTCCACTTAAAATAGACTTTATATGATTGTTGCCAATTATATTAGATGAAACTACTTTTATATTTTCTATTACAAATTTAGGTTCACTATTACCTGAACCGAAAGGGGCTAAACAATTTACCTCCTGAAAAAATTCTTCATTTAAAGCGCTAGGAGCAATTATTGTATCTAGATACAAATTTATATTTTTTGAATAGCCTGGACATGATTTCTCAAAATTCTTGATTAAAAAATCTCTAAGGATAGGTATTTTTTCTTTTTTTAGAGTAAATCCTCCAGCCATTTTGTGTCCGCCTCCCTTTTCAAGAATACCTGATTGAACAGCCTTAATGATTTGACTTCCTATGTCAAAACCAATAACTGATCTAGCAGAACCTTTTCCTATTTTTTTATTTAAAGAAATTAATATTGTTGGTTTGTTGTATTTTTCTTTAATTCTTGATGCAACAATTCCTATTATTCCTTCATGCCAATAATTTCCTGACATTACTAATACGGGATGGTTGTGGTATTTTTTTACTTCAGAATTTACTTGTTCAGATAACATCAATTCAATACTTTGTCTTTCTTTATTAGACTTATCTAAATCGATGGCAATTTTATACGTTTTTTGTGGATCATCAGAAGTTAATAGTTCCGCTCCATGCGAAGCCTTACCGACTCTCCCCCCGGCATTTATTCTTGGACCTAATATGAAACCTAAGTCAAATGTCGTAGGTAGAGATTCAATTTTACATAAGTCATATAAAGTTTTTAAACCTAAATTTGACCTTTTTTTAATAACCTTAAGTCCTTGTTTTACGATAGCTCTATTTAAACCAATTAAAGGAACAACATCGCACACAGTACCTAGAGACACCAAATCTAAAAAATTTAAAATATTTGGTTCATTTATTTTATTTTTTTTAAACCAATTTACGTCACGCAATTTCTTATTTAAACCAACTAAAAAAACAAAACATACTCCAGCCGCACAAAGATAATTAAGCCCTGAAGTATCATCGTACCTATTTGGATTTATAATTGCGCAAGCGTTAGGAAGTTTGATATCTGATTGATGATGATCTAACACTATAACGTCAACATTTGAGTCTTGGGCTATTTTGATAGGTTCAAATGCTAAAGTTCCACAATCAACAGTAAAAATAATTTTTGCACCTTGGTGAATAAGAGCGTTAAATCCATCAATATTTGGTCCATAACCTTCTTTCTGTCTATCTGGTATATAAGTTTGTACTTTTTGGTTTATTGACAAAAAATAACGCGTTAATAAAGCTGTTGAAGATGCGCCATCGACGTCATAGTCACCAAAAATACCTATTAACTCTCTTTTATTAATACTATTATAAACTCTATCTACTCCATTTTTCATATCTTTTAAATGTAAGGGATTTGGTAAAAGATTTTTAATTTTCGGATTTAAAAAGAGATTAATATTTTCAATATTTTTTTTTCTTATAGATAAAAGTTTAGCTACAATTTCTGTTAGTGCATAACTTTCCGATAATTTTGTAACGTCAGATGAATCAAATTCTTTAAATAGCCAGTTTTTTCCACTAACTGAAGAAAAACTCATTTTTTTAATTGATTTTTGATTATTTTGTTAATTTTGCTGCTTTTATGAAGAACAAAAGTTTCTGATTGAAAAGAGGCTCCAAGATCCTTTATCCCTTTAACCAAATCACCATCCGTAACTCCAGTGGCGCAAAAAATAACATCACTTTTAACCATATCTTCAACATTATATTTTTTATTTAAATCTTTAATACCTAATTCCATTGCTCTATTTTTTTGGTTAGTATTTTGAAATACTAGTCTAGTTTGCATTTGACATTCCAAACAATTTAATGCTGCTGCCGCCAAAACACCTTCCGGCGCTCCGCCTATTCCAACATATATATCAATATTTGATTTTGGAATTGCTACTGAGATTACACCTAAAACATCTCCATCGCTAATGAAATTAATTTTTACACCCATTGAATTTAATGATTTTATTATTGAATCATGTCTGGGCCGTTCTAATAGACAAGCTGATAATTTTTCCGGTTTAGTATTTTTAGCTTCTGATAACAATTTAATATTTTTTTCTATACCATAATCAAGATCTATCAAATTTTTTGGAAAACCAGGTCCGATTGCAATTTTTTCCATATAAATATCAGGAGCATGAAGCAGATTGCCTCTTCTAGTGACAGCTAATACAGATAAGGCGTTTGGTAGATTTTTTGCTGTAAAATTAGTTCCCTCTAAAGGATCAACAGCTATATCAAATTCTTCTCCGATTCTTGTTCCAACCTCCTCATTTATGTATAGCATTGGAGCTTCATCTAGCTCACCTTCCCCAATAACAATTTTGCCTTTCATATTAATTGTGTTTAGCTCTTTTCTCATTTCATCAACAGCTGCCTGATCAGCTGCTATTTTATCATTTTTGCCTTTAAAAAGAGAAGCACCATACGCTGCCCTTTCGGTTGTCTTAACAAAAGAGTCTATAAGAAACTTGTCTATAATCATCTATACTTTTTCTATTCTTATAAAGGTAGGTTTTTTAAGTACAAATTTATTTTTGCTTAAGCTTAAAAGTAGATTATTATAATTTTGCTCTAAATTCTCATGAGTGATTATTATTATTGAAGCCTTTTTATTTTTTTTATAGGGGTTTTGTATTAAATTCTTGATTGAAATTTTATTATTTGCAAAAGTTTTAGTTACAGAAGATAAAACTCCTGGAAGATCTTTTACCTCAATTCTTAAATAAGAAGAGCATAAGTGCTTAGATACATCAAATTTAGCAATCTTTTTTCTCAAAAGATAAGAAACTCCAAACGGGTATTGTATATTTCCTTTTAATACAGAACATAAATCAGATATCAGAGCGGAGGAAGTTGGTCCTGGTCCAGCACCCTCACCTTGCAAAATAGATCTTCCAATCGGGAAACCATCGATTACAACAGCATTTAATACGCCATCAATATTAGCTAAATGAGAATGTTTTGAAATCAAACATGGATGAACACGTTCGATTAATTTTTTGTTTTTAATTTCTGAAATCGACAATAATTTTATTTTATAACCTAATTTTTTTGCATGCAAAATATCAGTTAAATTAATATTTTGTATACCTTCGGTTAAGATTTTATTTTTAGAAATAGTTTTATTAAAAGCAATTGACGATAAAATTCTTAATTTAGCAGCAGAATCATTCCCATTTAAATCTGAGATTGGATTATTTTCAGCAAAACCTAATTTTTTTGCTTTATCAAGAACTTCAGAAAATTTTTTTTTACTAATATCCATTGATGATAAAATAAAATTCGTTGTACCATTAAGAATGCCATAAATTTTATTAATTTTATTTGCTATTAGGCCATCTTTTATTGATCTTATGATTGGAACACCACCAGCAACAGATGCTTCATATTCAAGGTTAACTTTATTTTTTTCTGCCAAGTAAGCAAGTTGATCTCCGTATTTTGCCATTAATGCTTTGTTTGCAGTAATTACATGGATTTTATTTTTTAAAGCAGAAAATACTAATTTTTTTGCGACGCCTTCAGAACCGCCAATTAATTCAAAAACAATATCTACGTTGTCCATTGAAGGTATATTTAAAGGATTTTTTACCCATTTTGACTTTGGAATTTTAATTAGTCTTTTTTTGTTTATATTTCTAGCGGATATATATTTAACAAAAGGTACTTTTCCAGTTTTATTAAATATATTTATTTTATTTTTTTCTAGAATTTTATAAAAATAACTACCTATATTTCCAAATCCTGCGATTGCTATATTAATTTTTTCAGGCTTCATAATCAGTTTGGTACATCATTAATGTCAGGATATGGTCTAAAAGTATTTTTCTTAGTAATTTTTTCAACCAACTCGCTAAATTTACCTAACTTAATTTCTGTATTTGTAATACCAGCATCTAAATCAACTTTTTTTTTTAATTGTTTTTTTTGACTAACAATAATTTTTCTTTTAGATGATTTTTTTTCATCTTTAATTCGTCTTTTTTCTTCCAATTTAACCTGTTTTGCTAAATTTTTTTCTTCTTTAATTTGCTTTTTTTCTTCCAATTTAAGCTGTTTTGCTAAATTTTTTTCTTCTTTAATTTGTTTTTTTTGTTCTAACTTTATTTGTTTTGTTAAATCTTTTTCATCTTTAATTCTCTTTTTTTCTTTTGACTGAGCTTCTTGCATAATTTTTTCAATTTCAGAAATATTCTTATAGTTTTTATTTTTTGAACCTTTTATTTCAACTATCATTGTTTTTTTAAAGTACGCTTCTTTTTCTTTTTTATTAATACAGGGATGATCTCCACACCAGTAAACACCTCTATTAGGACTACAACTAATAATTATAAATAATATAAATAATATAAATAGAAAAAATAGATTTTTCATACTAATCCCATAGTTTCTCTCATTTTAAAAGCCACATTCATATTTTGAACGGCCTGACCAGATCCACCTTTAATAAGATTATCTATTGCAGAAATGATTATGACTCTATTTTTTTTTCTGTCTTCACATACAGAAATTTTACAGTAATTTGTGTTCATTATATCTCCGGTACCAATTGGAGTGTTGTATTTAGCAACTTTTACAAAAAAGTTATTTCTATGATAGTTTTTTAATAACTTATAGATTTTTTTAGCATTATATTTTTTTCGTGTTTCTAAATAAATAGTAGATAAAATCCCTCTAAACATAGGTATAAGATGTGGTGTAAAGAGCACTTTGATTTTATTTTTAGATATTTTTGATAATTCTTGATCAATTTCTATCATGTGTCTATGAGAACCAACCCCATAAGCTGAAACGGAATTAAATAAATTTTTAAATTTAAATCTTTTTTTTATATTTTTGCCCGCCCCAGAGTAACCCGACTTAGAATCAATAATAATATTTTTTGTATTTATCGCCTTTTTTTGAATTAGTGGTACTAATGGAATCTGTACAGATGTTGGATAACATCCAGGACAAGAAATTATATTATATTTGTCTAAATGATTTCTTGAAAATTCTGTAATTGCATAAATAGATTTATTTATCAATTTTTTACATTTATGATTAATTCCATACCATTTTTTATAAAGCTTATAATCATCCAGCCTAAAATCAGCTGATAAATCAATCAATTTTATGTGATCCGGTAGAACTTTCGCAATTTTTTGTGCTTTACCATTTGGCAATGACGTAAAAAGAACATTTAACTCATTCCAATTGACATTTTCAATTCTCGAGATTTTTGGAAGATTTTTTTTGTTAATTCTTTTATCGAAGGTATAAATTGATTTGCCTGCTGATTTATTAGCACATAAATATAAAATTTTTACTTTTGGATGTTTGGATAAAATTTTTATTAATTCAAGTCCAATATATCCAGTGGCCCCAGCAATTGCTATATTAATAGGATCTTTCATTTTTCAGATTGTATCAGCTAATAATATTAAGAGATATTCTAATAGAGAATTATCTTTTAGAAAACTGAAAGCTTTTTCTCGCTTTTTTATGACCGTATTTTTTACGCTCAACAGCTCTAGAGTCTCTTGTGGTAAGTTTTTCTTTTTTTAACGTAAGCTTAAGGTCAGGCTCGAATAGTACAATAGCTCTAGCCACACCATGGATTATTGCTCCAGCTTGTCCAGATAAACCACCACCTTTTACTGAACATCTAATATCATATTCATTTTCTCTTTTAACTAAGGTTAAAGGTCTACATATTGAAATTTGTAAATTTGGTTTTTTGAAGTAATCAACCATTTTTTTTCCATTAACATGAATAATACCTGAGCCTTTTTTGAGCCAAACCTTAGCAATAGACTTTTTTCTTCTGCCCGTAGCATATTTAGAATCTTTAAAATCCAACTTGATTTTTTTATTAATCGGCTCAGAATTTAATTGGTTTTCCATATTAATTTATTGAAATGCAGTTTTTTGAATTAATTTTTGCAAAATCTATAATCTTAGGATTTTGCGATTCATGTGGATGTGAAGCACCTTTGTAAATTTTTAATTTTGTGAGTTGTTTTTTTGCTAATGGACCGCTAGGCAACATTCTTCTAACAGCCAATTTTAAAATTTCTTCCGGTTTTTTTTTCATTAATATAAGTGGGGTTGTAGTTTTAAGTCCACCAGGATGTCCAGAGTGTCTATAATATTTTTTATTAGTAAATTTTTTACCTGTAAATTTAATTTTTTCTATATTTGTTACGACCACAAAGTCTCCATTATCCATATGTGGGGTATATTGACTTTTATTCTTTCCTCTCAGTGCTTTTGAAATATATGCTGCCAATCTGCCAACCACCACATTCTCTGCATTAATTAAAAGCCAATTATTCTTTATTTCATTTTTTTTAATAAAAGGTGTCATTATAATTCGCGCATAAATACTGAGATTTATAGATAAAGTCAAACTTTTTGAATCATAAAAAGCTTAGGTATTTGACCATATTGTGCATCTTGAGCTTTTAAATACTAGAATTAAAGATGCTGTAATTAAAAATATTGAACCTATTTGGTGTATGGATGCTATAATTATCTGTGCGCCAGAAAGTACTGTTAAAATCCCCAAAAAAGTTTGCAAGAAAAGAAATATAAAAACTAACAAAGTTGCATTTCGTAAATAAATAAAATCTTTGTTTCTATATATAATAGTTGCAATAAAACTAAATAACAGAATTATAAAATAAGCTATATTTCTATGAATGAATTGTACAATTGAAGGTTTTTCAAAAGCCTCAATAGAAAACAAATCTTTTATTTTAGAATCATCAGGAAAATAACTTTGATTCATTAAAGGCCAAGTTTGATATATTTGACCAGCATCTAGGCCTGATACAAAAGCACCGACAGAAATTTGAATAATAATGCAAAATATGAAAAATATCGGTAGATATGATGGCAATTTCTTATAATAAATGAAAGCATGTTGATTTTTATATTTAAGGTAATTCCAGAATAATAAGATGAAAATAATAAAAGCTAATGTTAGATGTAGTGATAACAAAAAATGACTTACATCTGTTCTCACAGATAAACCACTTTTAACCATATACCATCCGATCAAACCTTGAACAAATATTAAAAGCAAAATGAAATAAAAAGATATTAATGAATCTTTTTTTATTAGTTTGTTAAATGTAAAATAAAGTAGTGGTATTAAATAAAAAATTCCAACAATACGCCCCAAAAGTCTATGAGTATATTCCCACCAGTAAATGACCTTGAACTGTTCTAAAGACATTGATGAGTTTAACAATTTATATTCGGGTACTTGCTTATAAAGAGAGAAAAAATTTTCCCAATCGTTTAGAGTTAAAGGTGGTAATATGCCCGAAATCAAGTCCCATCTGGTTATTGATAAACCTGAGTCAGTTAACCTAGTCAAACCTCCAACGATTATCATCAAAGCGACAAGTAAAGTTGTTAACAATAACCACCGTGCAATATAAATATTTTTATTTTCCACTATCATAAAATTAATATACATATCTATTTAAGAGATTTAAAATTGAATAATTGTCACTATAATGCACAAAAAAAATCTTAGAAAATATAGAAACAAGATCGATGAGCTAGATAATAAAATTTTTATTTTAATTAAAAACAGGACGCAATTAATTAAACATATATTGTTAGAAAAAAAATTTAAAAACCAAATAGTTGATCGCAAAAGAATTAATGCAATCCTTAAAAAAATTAAGAACAGGTCTATTCGAAATGGAATAGATCCAAAAATAACAAGAAGAATATGGAAAGCAATGATTTGGAGTTATATTGACTTTGAAAGAATGAATTTTAAAAAAAAATAATTATTTACTATGGGGTGGTAGTTTTTTTTCAACAAATATCTCATGCTTACGCGTTGAAGGATTGTACTTTCTTACTTTAAGTTTTACTTTAGCTTTTTCACCAGAAGAAGGTTTTTTCACATAATAATTAAAAGAACTATTGGGTTTACTTTCCGGAACAAGTCTTACTTTTATTGAAGTTTTTTTAGCCATTTCCTAAATTTTTTAGTTCATTAATAATTTTAGAGATATTTTTAATTTTTTCTCTAATAACATCAGTTGTTTTTATACCTGGCTTATATACACTTAAATTAATATAATCGTCAAGATGATGACTTTCCGTATCATTTAACATTTTTTTTACTCCGCTAATTGTTAATCCTTTTTCTTTTAATAAAAATTTAATGTACTTAATAATTTTTAAATCTTTAACTGAATAGTATCTTCTTTTACCTGCTCTAATGTTAGGCCTAATTTGTTTAAATTGAGTTTCCCAATATCTGATAGTGTGGGTTTGCAAGTGTCCAGTTTCTTTATTTACAAGACCTAATGCCTTAGCGACTTCTCCTATTGTTTTGTATGCTGCATCTTTTTTGTTGATAGTTTTCATAAGTTGTTTAACTTTTCTTTAACTATTAAAGAGGGTTTGAACCGGACAACTTTTCTGGGTACAATTATTGCCTTTTCTTTTGTTTTAGGGTTTCTACCAATTCTTTCTTTTTTATTAATAACTCTAAATGTGCCAAAAGATGATATTTTAATTTTATTTGATTTTAGTAGTTCTTGAATTAATGTTTCAAAAAAATTATCTATAATTGTTGAAGAATAATTTTTAGAAAAACCTAAATTTTGGTATATTTTGTTAGATAAATCTTTTCTAGTAAAATTTTTTTTCACCATAAATCCAAAATATTACCGCTTCCATTAATCGTCAACAGTAATTAAGTTAGATTCTATCTTTTCGATTAATTTAGCAGTAACTATTTTATTACAAACATTAATAGAATGTGCAAATCCAACTGAATCAATTGATCCATGGCTTTTTACAACTGGACTTTGTAAGCCTAAAAAGATTGCACCGTTATATTTTCTCGGATCCAGTTTATTTTTAAATTTTTTTAGCGAATTGTATGAAAGTAACCTAGACAACTTGTTTAGTGAGTTTTTTAAATTTTTTGCTATGAAATTTGCTGTTCCCTCCGCTGTTTTTAATGCGACATTTCCTGTAAAACCATCGGTAATTATTACGTCAATATTTCCCTCCATTATATGATTTCCTTCTATATAACCACAAAATTCAAAATTTTTCATTTTGTTTTCCTTTAAAATAGAAAACGTTTTTTTTAAAACATCGTTACCTTTATATTCTTCAAGACCTACGTTTAATAAAGCAATTTTAGGTTTATCATTTGCAAAAAGTGATTTAAATAATGCTGAACCCATGCACGCAAAGTCAGTTAAATTTTTTTCAGTACATTCAATATTTGCTCCTAAATCGAGAACAACATTCATGCTATTCTGATTAGGCCATAAACCCGCAAGAGCCGGTTTGCTAATTCCAGCTATTGTTTTTAAAAGAAGTCTAGATATTACTAATAAAGCACCAGTGTTACCTGCTGAAAGAGATATATCTGAATTTTTTTCTCTTAAAGACTCTACTGCTTTCCACATACTAGAGTTTTTGCTCTTTTTTGCACCAGTTAACGCGCTTTCGTCATCTAAAACAATATCTTCAGTATTAATAATTTCACAATATTTCTGAAGAACTTTTCTTTTAGAAATTTCTTGTTCTAACAAATCTTTTTTACCATATAAATAAAAAAAATTTTCTTGATTTGATTTTAGGGAAATTTCAATACCTTCAATAATTTTTTTTGGTGAGCCCTTTCCACCCATTGCGTCAACTGCAATTTTTACTTTATTTAACATAATAAAATATAATTTTTGATAATATTATTTTTTGGGTTCTAATATTTGTTTGCCATTATAAAGACCTGTTTTTAAATCAATATGATGAGAAAGTCGGAATTCACCTGATTTTTTATCTTCAATAATATTAGCCGAAACAATTCGGTGATGAGATCTCCTTTTATTTCGTCTTGATTTAGAAGTTTTTCTTTTTGGTACGGCCATTTAATTATTTATTTATACCTAAAATTTAAATCACCCTTTAATACACTATCAAGGCTTAAATCCAAACAAAAAGCTTGATATTTATCAAAATACTCAATTAGAGGGACGTTGTCAGCTTTTTTTTTCATGTTATTATGCTCCAAATACTTAAAAAAAAACATTTTTTTAAGATTTAAGCTTCTCCAATTAGGGTTTTCACAATTTAACAAAATATTATAAAAAGTTTTAACAAGAAATTTCATATTCTTATTTGTAACTATATCACCATATCCAATTTCTCTCATATTTAGTTCTATGTTTTTAAATATCAAATCAAACATTTTTTGATAAAAAATTTTATATATTTCTTTCTGATTATTTTGTTTTATTTTAATAAATAAGAATGATATATGTATAAAAATTAGATAAATCCTATTTTGGAATGTATCAGCTAAACCAAACTTAGTGAAAAATAACTTATTTCGTGATAATGAAAGGATATTATTATATAATATATCTTCTTGTGTATTAATTTTTATTGAATTTTTTGACATATGAAAAAAAATATATACTTATTAGTTATTATTTTACTTTTTATTACTGCGTGCCAACAAAATGAAGTACTAAAAACACATGGAATAGCATACTTAGAAAAGAGAGAAAAGTTAATAGTTGTAAATAAATCAAATAAAAATGATACAGTTAATGTTTTAGGTCAACCGTCAACTAAAGGAATGACGAATGATAATTTATGGATATATATAGAAAGAACAACCAGTACAGGAAAATTGTTAAAGCTTGGTAGAAGTTATCTTAAGAAAAACAATGTGTTAGTCCTCGAGTTTGATAAATATGGAATTCTTACAAAAAAAAATTTTTATAATAAAGAAAGAATGAACGAAGTAAAATTTGCTAAAGATGTTACTGAAAACGAAATTCTTAAAGAAAACTTTATATATAGTTTCTTATCGAGTGTTAGACAAAAAATGAGTACTAGAAGAAAATAATATTAGTGAGCAATTACAGCTAGGAGCAGTAAAGCGACTATATTAGTTATTTTGATCATTGGATTAATAGCTGGACCTGCCGTATCTTTATATGGATCACCAACAGTATCTCCAGTAACGGCTGCTTTGTGAGCCTCGGAACCTTTTCCGCCCAAATTGCCATCTTCGATATATTTTTTTGCATTATCCCACGCTCCTCCGCCTGCAGTCATTGAAATAGCAACAAATAAACCTGTGATGATAACTCCTAATAACATGGCACCAACTGAAGACAACGCAGCTTCCATCCCACCTATCATTAAAATCACAAAGTATAAAATTATAGGAGACAAAACAGGTAATAGAGATGGAATTACCATTTCTTTAATAGCTGCTTTAGTTAATAAGTCTACTAATTTACCGTAATCAGGTTTTCTTTTACGTTTCATAATTCCAGGTATTTTTTTGAACTGTCTTCTCACTTCGATTACGACAGCACCAGCCGCTCTACCAACAGCTTGCATTGACATAGATCCAAATAAATAAGGTAACATAGCACCAATTAATAAACCTACAACAACGAAAGGATTAGATAGTTCAAAACTAACAGAAATGTTTTCTAAAGGAGATCCGCTTATACTTGAGAAAAGTTTTATATCTTCAGTATATGCTGCAAATAAAACTAGTGCGCCTAATCCTGCTGAGGCTATAGCATATCCTTTGGTAACTGCTTTAGTTGTATTACCTACGGCATCTAGAGCATCTGTTGTTTTTCTAACTTTTTTAGGAAGATTTGACATTTCGGCAATTCCTCCAGCATTATCAGTAACTGGACCGTAAGCGTCTAGCGCAACAACCATACCTGCTAAAGCTAACATTGTAGTTACAGATATCGCAATTCCAAACAAACCGGCAATATGATTGGTAAATAAAATTCCTGATACAATAATTAATACTGGCAAAGTAGTGGCCTCCAAAGAAACGGCCAAACCTTGAATAACATTTGTCCCATGACCAGTAGTAGAGGATTTTGCTATACTTAAAACTGGGCGAAATTTAGTTCCAGTGTAATATTCTGTTACCCAAATAATAAGACCTGTAATTATTAAACCAATTACTCCACATATATAAAGGTCAAAACCACTAAACTGAGCATTTGTTGATGAATAAATATTATCCAAGCCAATGATTTTTTCTGTAACTGGGTACAAAATTATCACAGAAAAAATAGCGGTTGCTATAAATCCCTTGTACAAAGCTCCCATTATATTTTTGCTTGAACCCAATCGTACAAAAAAAGTTCCTGCAATAGAAGTAAGTATGCACGCACCTGCAATCGTTAGTGGATAAATCATCATACTTAAATTACCTACAAAAAAAATAGATGATAAAACCATAGTAGCAACAATTGTGACAACATATGTCTCAAATAGATCTGCAGCCATACCAGCACAATCACCAACATTATCTCCAACGTTATCGGCAATAACTGCAGGATTTCTTGGATCGTCTTCAGGAATTCCTGCTTCAATTTTTCCTACTAAATCCGCACCTACGTCGGCACCTTTTGTAAAAATTCCACCACCTAATCTTGCAAAAATTGATATTAAAGATGCACCAAAACCGAGTCCTAGTAATGCATTGATTATTTCTCTACTTTCAACATTTAATTTTAATAAAAAGAGGTAATAAATTGCTATAGCTAATAATGCTAAACCAGCAACTAACATTCCAGTAACAGCTCCAGATTTAAAACTTATATTTAGTCCAGCGCTTAATCCTTTACGAGCAGCCTCAGCGGTTCTAACATTTGCTTGAACTGATATAAGCATTCCAACATATCCAGCAGTTCCGGATAAAAAAGCTCCAATAAAATAACCAAGCCCAACCCAAACTCCCAAAGCATATGTAATTATAATGAGAATAATTATTCCAACTATAGCAATAGTTTTATATTGACGATTTAGATAGGCTCTTGCACCTACTCGAATAGCGTTTGCAATTTCTTGCATTTTACTATTGCCCGGATCAGCTGATAAAATTTGTTTACTAGCTAGATAACTATATAAAATTGCGAGTAAACCAGCTGCTATAATAATGTTGAGAGTACCAATCATCAAATTAAATTAATTATAATAAAAAAACGCAACTTGCCAAAAAAAAACATAACATGCAACAAAAATCTTTTTTATCCTTTTTTAACTCGACTTACTTTTGATATTTTTTCTAATATAGCGTTCAAAAAGCTCTTTTGTGATTTTTGAACAAAAAAATCAGCTACTTTTAAGTATTCACTAATAACAACATTTATAGGAGTTTTATGCATGAACATAAATTCATATATGGCAGCCATAATCATTAATTTTATCATTAGTTCAGTTTTATTTTCGTTAATATCTTCACTTAATTCTTTATCCATTAAATCTTGAATTAATTCTTTTCTTTCAATAGTTCCATTGACAACATCTCTTATGAATTTTTTATATCTATGTTTTGGAAAAAATATTTCCGAGTCTTTATTTAAATGATGGCCATATAATTTTTGTATTACAATAACTCTAGGATTACTAAGTGCTCCATTGTGTTGTTTCACCTTTAAAACCTCCCAATACGGATAACGCAGCTCTTGCCGCCTCCCCTCCCTTATTTTTTTTAGTTCGATCAGATCTTTCAGCAGCTTGTTTTTTATTAAGACAAGTAATTATCCCGTTTCCTATAGGTTTTTTATACTTGATAGACAAATCCATTATTGCTTTTATTGTGGTTTTTGAAATTAAATCAAAATGTGGAGTCTCTCCCTTTATAACACATCCAAGTGCAATAAAGGCACTACAAGAATGGATATTTTTTGCAATCATTACCGGTATTTCAAGAATACCTGGTGCGTTCCATATAATTATATTCTTTCTAGGAATATTATTTTTTTTTAATACTTCAGCGGCACCAAAAGTTAAATCTCTGGCAATATCTGCATAGTAGGATGAAACGACAATACCGATTTTTGGGTTTTTTAATCTATTGAAGATTGTTTCACGTTTTGCAATACTAAGATCCAAGTCTTTAATTATAGAAAAATCTTTATCATTAAACTCTTTCTTTTTCATTTTATTATTTCCTGTTTCGTAATTTTAATCCCGTAACCTTCTAAACCAATAACTTTCTTTTTTGATCTAGTAACT
>ENA-ORDG01000433-ORDG01000433.1-marine-metagenome-genome-assembly--contig:-NODE-433-length-19024-cov-2.614609_pt1 | contig 19024 bp, 19 predicted proteins | sample MGYA00248629_ERZ508524 | MGnify/ENA primary metagenome ERZ508524 (study PRJEB26194, sample SAMN05421901) | marine metagenome | isolation source: East of Rio de Janeiro, Brazil, South Atlantic Ocean...
GCTCAGATCTTGGCGCCAATCGCTATGAGGCGTTCGAACCCGCCGATCCTGCGCGCGTGCCGTCGCGCACGCTGGCCTGGACGCTGGCGGCCATCGTGCTGCTGCTGGTCGGGGGCTATATCATCTGGCGCACGCAATTGTTCACCCCGCCAACCAGCGAAGAAATTGCTGCCCAGGCGCCCGCCCGACCCGCCGCGCGTCCGGCCGGCGTCACGGCGCCCGCCGCACCGGTCCCGCAGACGGTCGTCTTCACCGCCGTCGACGACGTGTGGCTGCGCATCGTCGATGAAGCCGGCGAGCGGCTGAAGGACGGCACGATGAAGAAGGGCGAGCGGTTCACGCTGCCCGCGGGCGCACGCAATCCGACCATATTGACCGGCCGCCCCCAGGCATTGAGCGTGACCGTCGGTGGCAAGCTGGTAGCGCCGCTAGGCGAGGCCGATCGCACCATCGCCGATGTTCCGGTCAGCGCCGAAGCGCTGCTGGCGCGTGGCGCCGCTGCCGGCGGGGCCCAGGCAGCGCCCGCGGCGGGGCAGGCGACGCCAGCGCCGGCCCCGGCAAACTGACCGCAGCGCAGGTCCCGCTTTACCGCAGGAAATAAGGCTATATGGTTAAGGCGGGCAGCGGCCGTTTCGAGCGGGGCGGCGCTGCCACTTGGATTTAATGCGTTTTTCGGCAGGGCAGACTTACGGCCCACGCCGGGCAGCGCCGCAGTCGGGGAACATCATGCGTCACGCCTTTTTCGCGACCTCAGCACTGATCGGGGGCGCGCTGATCGCGCTCGCGCCGCCAGCCGTTGCGCAGAACAGCGTCGAAGGACGGGTCGACCGGCTGGAAAAGGAAATGCGCGCGGTGCAGCGCAAGGTCTTTCCTGCCGGCACGCCCATCGAGGCTGAGATTACACGGCCGGCGACGCCGCTCCCATCCCCGGGCACGCCGGCTTCTACGCCCATCGCCGACCTGACCGCACGCGTGAACGCGCTGGAATCGCAGCTTGCCTCCATCACCGGCCAAGTGGAGGAAAACAGCTACAAGCTGCGTCAGCTGGAAGAATCCTTCACCAAATATAAGGCGGAGGCGGATGCGCGCATGGCTCCGGCGGTCGCTCCGCCCGCCATGGCGCCGACCGCGTCGGCTTCGCCGAGCGAAGCAGCGCCGGCTGCGCCCCGGCCTGCTGCGCCCGCGCCAAAGCCGGCCGCGCCGGCCGGCGCCAGCGATGCGCGCAAGACGGCGGTCGCCGCCATCGAACGGCCCGACACGGGTGACGCCGCCAATGACGCCTATACCTATGGCTTCCGCCTGTGGGACGCGAAATTCTATCCCGAGGCGCAGGCGCAGCTGAAGGCCACGGTCGACAAATATGGCGACAGTTCGGTCGGCAGTCGGGCGCAGAATCTGCTGGGCCGCGCCTATCTGGACGATGGCAAGCCGGCGCTCGCCTCGGTCGCCTTCTACGAAAATTACCAGAAGCGCCCGCGCGGCGAGCGCGCGCCCGACAGCCTCGCCTATCTGGGCGAGGCGCTGATCCAGCTCAAGAAGCCGGCCGACGCCTGCAAGGTCTATCAGGAACTGGATCAGGTCTATGGCGGCAGCCTGTCGTCCAGCCTGCGCGGCATGATGGACAAGGGCCGCGCTCAGGCGAAGTGCAGCTGACAGGCGACGACGCGGCGCTGGAGGCGCGACTGATCGTCGCGACCCAGGCGCTGGTGGGTGATTGTCATGCGGCGCGATTCGGCGTTGCCGTGTCGGGCGGGCCGGACAGCATGGCGTTGCTGTATCTGGCGGCACGCGCCTTTCCCGGCCGCGTGGCGGCGGTGACCGTCGATCATGGGTTGCGCGCGGAGTCGGCGGACGAGGCGGCCATGGTGGCGCGCTGGTGCGCGGGGCAGGGCATTGTGCATGCGACGCTTGCGCCCGACGCTCCCGTCACCGGCAATGTGCAGGCCTGGGCGCGCGCCATGCGCTATCGGCTGATCGAGCAATGGCGTGTCCGGCAGGGGCTGGATTGGATCATGACCGCGCATCATGCCGACGACCAGTTGGAAACGCTATTGATGCGCCTCAATCGTGGATCGGGCGTCGGCGGCCTCGCCGGCGTGCGCGCGCGATCGGGCCGAGTCATCCGGCCGCTGCTGGGCGAGCGGAAGGCCGTGCTTCAGGCTCTGGCCGACGCGCAAGGCTTGCCGCACGCACAGGACCCCTCCAACATCGACCCGCGCTTCGATCGTGCGTCTCTGCGGCGCGCTCTGGTGGATGCGCCGTGGCTGGATGCTGAGGCGGCTTCGCGCAGTGCCGCGGCGCTGGCGGAGGCGGAAGCGGCGATTGCGTGGAGCGTGGCGCAGCTTGCCGAGGCGCATGTCCAGGCCGAAGGCGACGGGTGGCGACTGGAGCGGGCCGACTTGCCGCGCGAATATCTGCGGCGTCTGGTGCTGCACATGCTGATCCTGGCGGGAGCGCCTTCGCCGCGCGGGGACAGCCTGGACCATGCCATGGCGCAAGCAGCGGCGGGGAGGCAGGGCAGCCTGGGCGACTGGCTGCTGCGGGGTGGTGAAAGCTGGACCCTTTATCCCGCCCCTGCGCGAAGATAGCCACTCAACGGTCGTTACGGAAAGGTTCCGCAGATCGGCGCACGATGCTCACAACTCACCGCATTGTGGGGCGCAGTGACGCTTGGTTAATGCCCGCTATGCTATTGGCCCGGCTTTCTAGCGGGAATGTCCATGCATGTTTGAATTTGCGGCTTTGTCCTACGGCCTGTTGGCGAGCATCATCCTTTCGGCGGCGCAGCGCAATCGGAAGCTCGCCCGTCCGCATCCGCCCCTTCTCCTCTATATGGGCTATCTGCTGTGCGGCCTGTCGGGGGGCTTGGCGCTTGCGCTCGGCTATCTGGCGCTGACGATCGCGGGACTCGCCTGACACCCGGTCAGCCCCGGTAAATCGCGGCTGTGGCAGGGTGCGTGCTCCGCTTGCGCTTTTGCCGGCGTGCCCTATCTTGGCGGGTGAAAGAGAGTGATGATGAACGACGAGAAAGACCCGCAGGGTAACCCCTGGATCAAGAGCGCGATGATTTGGGCCGGCGTGATTGTCGCCCTGTTGTTGTTCGTGTCGCTGTTCGACAGCCGCACCGCGACGACGGCCGGCACCGGCATCGCCTATTCCGAATTCCGGTCGAAGGTGCAGGAAGGCGAGGTCAAGGAAGTCGCGATCGCGCCCGATCGGATCACCGGCACGCTGTCGGGCGGACAGAAGTTCAGCACCGTGCCGGTCAATGATCCCGGCCTCCCCAAGATGCTGGACGACTTCAACGTCAAATATTCGGGCCAGGCGGAAGAGCAGCCGAGCTTCTGGATGATCCTCATCTATCAGTCGCTGCCGTTCCTGCTGATCCTGGGCATCGCCTTCTTCGTGCTGCGTCAGATGCAGAAGGGCGGCGGCGCGGGCGGCGCGATGGGCTTCGGCAAGTCCAAGGCCAAGCTGCTGACCGAAAAGCATGGCAAGGTGACCTTTGACGACGTCGCCGGCATCGACGAAGCGCGCGAAGAGCTGCAGGAGATCGTCGAATTTCTGAAGGACCCGAGCAAGTTCGCGCGGCTGGGCGGCAAGATTCCCAAGGGTGCGCTGCTGGTCGGGTCGCCCGGCACCGGCAAGACGCTGCTGGCGCGCGCCATCGCGGGTGAGGCTGGTGTGCCCTTCTTCACCATTTCGGGCTCGGACTTTGTCGAGATGTTCGTCGGCGTCGGCGCCAGCCGCGTGCGCGACATGTTCGAGCAGGCCAAGAAGAACGCGCCCTGCATCGTCTTCATCGACGAAATCGACGCGGTCGGCCGCCATCGCGGGGCGGGCTTGGGCAACGGCAATGACGAGCGCGAGCAGACGCTGAATCAGCTGCTGGTCGAAATGGACGGCTTTGAAGCCAATGAGGGCATCATCATCGTCGCGGCGACCAACCGCCCCGACGTGCTCGACCCCGCGCTGCTGCGCCCGGGTCGTTTCGACCGCCAGGTCGTGGTGCCGCGCCCGGACATCGAGGGGCGCGAGAAGATCCTGGCCGTGCATATGAAGAAGGTGCCGCTGGCGCCGGACGTCAATCCGCGCACCATCGCGCGGGGCACGCCGGGCTTTTCGGGCGCGGACCTCGCCAATCTCGTCAATGAAGCGGCGCTGATGGCCGCGCGCCGCGGCAAGCGCCTGGTCGCGATGGACGAGTTTGAAGCGGCCAAGGACAAGGTCATGATGGGCAGCGAGCGCCGCTCCATGGTCATGACCGACGACGAGAAGAAAATGACGGCCTATCATGAGGCCGGCCATGCCATCGTCGCGGTTCATGAGCCGGCTTCGGACCCGATCCACAAGGCCACCATCATCCCGCGCGGCCGTGCGCTGGGCATGGTGATGCGCCTGCCGGAGCGGGACAGCTACAGCTATCATCGCGACAAGATGCACGCGAACATGGCCGTTGCCATGGGCGGCCGCGTCGCCGAGGAAATCATCTTCGGCTATGACAAGGTGTCGAGCGGCGCATCGGGCGATATCCAATATGCGACCAAGCTGGCGCGCGACATGGTCACCCAGTGGGGCATGTCGGACAAGCTGGGCCCGCTGCAATATGAAGAGCAGCAGGGCGAGACGTTCCTTGGTTACTCGCAGAGCCAGCGCGTCCATATGTCGGACGAGACGGCGAAGCTGATCGACAAGGAAATCCGTGGTCTGGTGGAGCAGGGCTATGCCCGCGCGCAGGAGGTGCTGAAGGGCCATGAGGACCAGCTGCACCTGCTCGCCAACGCCATGCTGGAATATGAGACGCTGACGGGCGAGGAGATCAAGACGCTGCTGGAGCAGGGGGAGATCACCCGCGACGACGGCACGACGATCAAGCCTTCGGTCATCCCGGCGGCCGGCTCTTCCATCCCGAAGATTCGCAAGCGCAAGGGGCCATTCGGCGATCCCACGCCCGCCGGCGCGTGAGGCTGGGAAGCGATTGAAGAACAAGGCGCCGCCGCAAGGTGGCGCCTTTTTTGTTGGGTCAGTGCACGGGGCTTCTGTGACTGCCCAATATCACCTGATCCCGATGCGCCACGTTGTCGTCTTGTCAGCAGAGGCGAGAGGGGAGGGCGATGCATCCCTGGTCGGCTGACAGGCGCAGGACGTTCCGAGCGGCACATCGCCAATAGCCCTCGTCGTCCCCGCGAAGGCGGGGACCCACATCGCCACATTGACCGCCCTGCCGATGGCGATTTGGATCCTCGCCTCCGCGGGGACGACGGGAGGGAAGATGTGGGCTGCTTAAACCTTCGGCAAAGAAACATGTCGGCACGGGATGCACCGATCAGTCTAACCGCCCGACAGGACGATGCACCAAAGCCCGCGAACAACAAAAAAGGCGGCCCGCCATGCAGACCGCCTCTTCGCTATCGCTTCGTCGCTGCTCAGTTGGCCGGCGCGACGCCCTGATCGGTCATGAGCTGCTGCAGCTCGCCCGCCTCGTACATTTCCATCATGATGTCGCTGCCGCCGACAAATTCGCCCTTCACATAGAGCTGCGGGATGGTGGGCCAGTCGGAATAGGCCTTGATGCCCTGACGGATCGCCTGATCCTGCAGCACGTCGACCGTATCATAGCCCACGCCCAGATGCTCCAGGATCGCAATGGCGCGGCTGGAAAAGCCGCACTGGGGAAAGAGCGGCGTGCCCTTCATGAAGAGCACCACATCGTGGCCGCCCACAATTTCTGCGATCCGCTGCTGCACGGCGTCGGTCATTATAGTTTCCATTCCTGTCTGTCGCCGCTGCCTGGGAGCGAGCGAGAAATCACGTGAACCGTTAGTTGGGAACGGCGGTGGTGAGTTGCAAGGCGTGAAGCACGCCCCCCATGCGCCCGCCCAGCGCGGCATAGACGGCGCGCTGCTGCGCGACGCGGCTCAAGCCCCGGAAGCTTTCCGACACCACGCGCGCCGCATAATGGTCGCCATCGCCGGCCAGGTCGGTAATTTCGACCTGCGCGTCGGGAATGGCGGCGCGGATCATGTCCGCAATGTCGGCGGCGGCCATCGGCATGGTCGTCGCGCCCTTATTGCGCTTCGATGAACATGCGGCGCGCGATCACCGCCTGTTCGTCCAGCGCAGCGCGCACGCCCGCCTCGTCGATGTTGATGCCCGCCTGGGTCATGTCGCCAACCAGCTTGCGGATGACATCCTCATCGCCCGCTTCCTCGAAATCGGCCTGCACCACCGCCTTGGCATAGGCGTCGGTTTCCTCGGGCGTCAGGCCCATTTTCGCCGCGGCCCATTCGCCCAGCAGCCGATTGCGCCGCGCCTGAATGCGGAACTGCATTTCCTGGTCATGGGCGAACATATTTTCGAACGCCTTTTCGCGATCGTCGAAGGTGGTCATGCGATTATGCCCCGTTGGATGGCCTGTTGCCGACAGGTGATAGGAAGAAGCGCGCGGTTACGCAACGGCCGCAGCGGACGCCGGCACGATCCAGGGGCGTTCTTGCGCCTGCGTCGCCTCATAGCGGTCGATCACATCGGCCTCGCCCAGCGTCAGGCCGATTTCGTCCAGCCCACCGAGCAGGCAATGTTTGCGGAACGGGTCGATCTCGAACGAGAAGCGATCCTGGAACGGCGTGGTGACGCTTTGCGCGTCCAGATCGACATGGATGGGGTCGGTCCGGGCGACCTCCATCAGCCGGTCCACCGCCGCCTGCGGCAGGACGACCGTCAATATGCCGTTCTTGAAGGCATTGCCCGAGAAAATATCGGAAAAGCTGGGCGCGATCACGACCTTGATCCCCAGGTCCGCCAATGCCCAGGCCGCATGTTCGCGGCTGGAGCCGCAACCAAAATTATCCCCGGCGATCAGGATCGGACTGCCCGCATAGGCGGGGTCGTCGAAGACATTGCCCGGCTCCTTGCGCAGCACTTCGAACGCGCCCTTGCCAAGGCCGGTGCGGGAAATCGTCTTGAGCCAGTGCGCGGGGATGACGATGTCGGTGTCGACATTCTTCATTCCGAACGGATAGGCGCGGCCTTCGACCGTGGTGAGTTTGTCCATCAGTTCGCCTTCTGCACCTCGGGCGCCGGCGTGTCTTCGGCGCGGCCCAGCGTCGCGGCCATCGCCGCACTAGCCAAGGCGCCCAGCGTCAGCAGCCAGAAAATCTTCTTCACGCGACCATCCCCTCTTTGGTGACAAGCAGTTCCCGAACATCGGTGAGCCGCCCAGTAATGGCGGCGGCGGCGGCCATGGCGGGCGACACCAGATGCGTGCGCGATCCCGGCCCCTGGCGGCCCATGAAATTGCGATTGCTGGTCGACGCGCAGCGTTCGCCGGCGGGCACCTTGTCCGGATTCATCCCCAGACACGCCGAACAGCCCGGTTCGCGCCATTCGAAGCCTGCGTCCAGAAAGATGCGATCCAGCCCCTCTTCCTCGGCCTGCGCCTTGACCAGGCCAGAGCCCGGCACGACCATCGCATGCTTGATGCCGGGCGCGACATGCCGGCCCTGCAGCAGCGCGGCGGCGGCGCGCAGATCCTCGATCCGGCTGTTGGTGCAGCTGCCGATGAAGATATGTTCAATCGCGACATCCTGCATCCGCTGGCCCGCGGTCAGCCCCATATAGTCGAGTGACTTGCGGGCAGCCGCCTGCTTGGACGGATCGGCAAAGCTCATCGGGTCGGGCACGGCGCCGGTGATCGGCACGACATCCTCGGGACTGGTGCCCCAGGTGACGGTGGGCACGATATCCGCCGCATCGATCACGACGCTCTTGTCGAAGACGGCGCCCTCGTCGCTATGCAGGGTGCGCCAATAGGCCACCGCCGCATCCCAGTCTGCCCCCTTGGGCGCCATCGGTCGGCCCTTGAGATAGGCGAAGGTCTTTTCGTCGGGCGCGAACAGGCCCGAACGCGCGCCCGCCTCGATCGACATGTTGGCAACCGTCAGCCGGCCCTCGATCGACATGTCGCGGAAGACCGACCCGCGATATTCCATGACATGGCCCGTGCCGCCGGCCGTGCCGATCGCGCCGCAAATGGCGAGCGCCACATCCTTGGGCGTGACGCCGGGGGCGAGTTCGCCCTCGACCACGACTTCCATCGTTTTCGACTGCTTGAGCAGCAATGTCTGGGTGGCGAGCACATGCTCCACCTCGCTGGTGCCGATGCCGAAGGCCAGGGCGCCCAGCGCGCCATGCGAGCTGGTGTGGCTGTCGCCGCAGACCAGCGTCGTGCCCGGCAGGGTGAAGCCCTGTTCGGGCCCCACGACATGGACGATCCCCTGTTCGCGATCGGCGTCACCGATCAGGCGCACGCCGAATTCGGGCGCGTTGCGCTCCAGCGCAACGAGTTGCTCCGCGCTTTGCGGATCGGCAATCGGGATGCGGTTGCCTGCCGCGTCGCGGCGCGGGGTGGTGGGCAGATTATGGTCGGGCACCGCCAGGGTAAGATCGGGCCGGCGCACCTTGCGCCCGGCAAGGCGAAGTCCCTCGAACGCCTGCGGGCTCGTCACTTCATGCACGAGATGACGGTCGATATAGATGAGGCAGGTGCCATCCGGACGCCGTTCGACGACATGCGCGTCCCAGATTTTTTCGTAGAGAGTGCGGGGATTGACCATGATGCTCACCCCCTAGACCCGTCCGGCGAATCGGGAAAGGGGGTGTGCGACCGAAATCGGCTGTTTTTCACCGCAAGCTGGCAAGAAAGTTACGCTGTGGTTACGCCGCCCGATAATCGGCGATGATCCTGCCGGCCGCTCCGATCTCCGCCTCATGGCTTTCCTCGCGCCAGCGTTCCGCCAGCGCCTCGTCTTCCCAGTGCTTCATGGCGGGATGGGCGAGCATATGATCGACCCAGCTCTGTCCCGCCGGGCCGACGTCCAGCCCATAGGTGCGCACGCGAAAAGCGACGGGCGCATAGAAAGCGTCGATCGCGGTGAAGACCGAGCCCGCCAGGAAGGGGCCGCCGAAGCGATCGAGCCCCTGTTCCCACAATTCGCGCAACCGGGCGATGTCGCGGCCAAGCGCGGGCGAATGGATATTGGGTTCCACCCGCACGCCCACATTCATGGTGCAGTCGCTGCGCAGCGTGGCGAAACCGCTGTGCATTTCCGCCACGGCGCATTGGGCAAAGGCTCGGGCGGCCTCGTCCGCGGGCCAGACGCTGGCGTGGCGATCGGCGAGATAGAGGGTGATGCCCAGCGAATCCCAAACGGTACGATCGCCGTCGATCAGTGCGGGCACCTGCCCCGTGGGGGAGAAGCTGCGGAACGCGGCATAGTTGCTCGCTGCGGCAAAGGGCTCGATCCGGTCCTCGAAGGGCAGGTTCAGCGCCTTCATCAGCACCCAGGGGCGCAGCGACCAGCTGCTGTAATTGCGGTTGGCGGTGATGAGTGTGTAGGTCATGGCGCGAAAGGCTCCCCTTCAACTGGTGGGCGCGGCATAGCGGATCGGCGCGGCGCGATATAGCCGCAACGATCGCGCCTTACAGATGCGCAGCTTATGCGAGCGGGGGCTTAGACCCTAGCCAAAGCTCTGATCTGGCGGCACAAGGGCGGTCATCCTGCGCGGTGCACCCGTATCGCCTCCTTCCGATCATGGAGCTGTCCAGCCGTGAACCGACGCCAATTTCTTGCCACCAGCGGCGCCACTGCGATCGCCGCCGCGACTCCGCGCCTCTTTGCCCAGACCGCGACCGCCGATGCCCAGTTCCGAGCGATGCTGGACCAGTTTTTCTATGAGCGGCTGGAATCCTCTCCGGAAAGCGCGACCCGGCTCGGCCTCGACACTGGGGCACGGGCGGCGCTGCGCGGGCAATTGAGCGACACCAGCGCCGCAGGCGTCGCCGAAGATGTCGCGCGGGTGAAGGCGCAGGCGCGCCGGCTCGCCAGCGTCGACCGCGCGACGCTCAGCGAAGCGAGCCAGCTCGACTATGACGTCATCTCCTACCAGTTCGACCGGTCGCTGGGTGGCGAGCAGTTCGGCTATGGCGAGACGATGGGCCGCTATGCGCCCTATATTCTGTCCCAGTTGACCGGCAGCTATCGCGAAATCCCCGACTTCCTCGATTCGCAGCATCGCGTGAAGGATGCGGCGGACGCCGACGCCTATCTGTCGCGGCTCGAAGCCTTCCCCGCGGCCATGGACGGCGAGCTGGAGCGGCAGAAGGCCGACGCCGCCCGGGGCGTGTTCGCGCCCGACTATATACTGGACACGACGATGAAGATGCAGGCGGCGCTGCGCGACCAGCCGGCGGCGCAGACGGTGCTGGTCACCTCCTTCGTCAAGAAGCTGAGCGAGGCCGGCTTGCCGCCCGAACGCGCGGCGCAGGCGGAAAAGATCGTCGCGGAAAAGATTTTCCCTGCGGTCGATCGCCAGCGCACACTGGTGCAGGCGCTGCGGGCGAAGGCGGTGCATGACGCGGGCTGCTGGCGCCTGCCCGATGGCGAGGCCTTCTACGCCAATGCGGCCGAAGCGGCGACCACGACCAAGCTCAGTGGCGAGGAAATCCACCGCATCGGCCTGGACCAGGTGGCGCAGATCAGCAGCCGCATCGACGCGATCCTCAAGGGCGAGGGCATGAGCCAGGGCAGCGTGGGCGAACGGCTGGTGGCGCTCAACAAGCGTCCCGACCAGCTGTATCCCAACACCGACCCGGGGCGCGAGGCGCTGCTGGCGCAGCTCAACCGCCAGATCATCGCGATGAGCAAGCGGCTGCCCGAGGCATTCTCGCCCAACACCCTGCCCAAGGCGCCGGTGGAAGTGCGGCGCGTGCCCGTGACGATCCAGGCTGGCGCGCCGGGCGGCTATTATCAGAACGCGTCGCTGGATGGATCGCGGCCCGCCATTTATTATATCAATCTGCGCGACACGTTCGACCGGCCAAAATTCGGCCTCGCGACGCTCACTCATCATGAAGCCGTGCCGGGTCACCATCTGCAGGTGTCGGTGGCGCTGGAATCCGATGCCATCCCGATGATCCGCCGGCGCGGTGGCTATAGCGGCTATTCGGAAGGCTGGGCGCTCTATTCCGAACAGCTGGCGGACGAAATGGGCCTGTATGAAGGCGATCCGCTGGGGCAGGTCGGCTATCTGCAATCGCTGCTGTTCCGCGCGACGCGCCTGGTGGTCGATTCGGGCATGCACGCCAAGCGCTGGAGCCGGGAGAAGGCGACCGACTTCCTGATCGCCACCACCGGCATCGCGCGCGGCCGCAGCCAGGGCGAGATCGACCGCTATACCGTCTGGCCGGGCCAGGCGTGCAGCTACAAGATCGGCCACACCGTCTGGAACGACCTGCGCGAGGAAGTGAAGAAGAAGCAGGGCGCGGCCTTCGACATCAAGCAATTCCATGAAGTGCTGACGCTGGGCGCGATGCCGCTCGATATTCTGAAGCAGACGGTGCGCAGGCGCTCGGGCATCGCGTCTTGAGCGATCCGCTCGCGTCGGCCGAAGAATAGCATCCATCGGCCGGCGCGACATGGCCTCAGCGGCGGAACGTTTCCGCCGCTGCGCAGGCCAACTGGTCGGCGCGTTCATTTTCCGGGTGGCCGGCATGACCCTTGACCCATTTCCAGGTCACCTGATGCCGCGCCGCCGCCTTCACCAGCGCCTGCCAGATCTCCACATTCTTGACCGGCTTGTTGTCGGCTGTCCTCCAGCCCTTCTTCTGCCAGCCGAATACCCATTTGGTGATGCCGTCCATCACATATTTGCTGTCGGTATGGAGCGTCACCGCACACGGCTTCTTGAGCAGGTTGAGCGCTTCGACCGCCGCCATCATTTCCATGCGGTTGTTCGTGGTCTGCGGCTCGCCGCCCGAAATCTCCTTCTCCGTCTCGCCAAAGCGCAGCACCGCGCCCCAGCCGCCGGGCCCCGGATTGCCCTTGCACGCGCCGTCGGTGAAGATGTCGACATGGGGAAGGTCGCTCATGCGCCCAGCAGCTCCGCCGGATCGGCCTTGGCGTAGAAATCCAGGCGGCGCAGATAGGCAAGCGGGTCCTTGCGCGTCACCAGCGCGTCGGCTGGCGTGTTGATCCAGTCATAGGCGCGCGTCAGCAGGAAGCGCAGCGCCGCGCCCCGGCACAATGCGGGGAAAGCGGCGCGCTCGGCTTTGGTCAGGCCATGCGCTTCGGCATAGCCGGCGCCCAGCGCCGCCGCGCGCTCGCCAAACCAGGTCGCGCCGTCATTGCTGAAGCACCAGGCGCTGTGCGTCACCGCCAGGTCATAGGCGCGGATGTCGGTGCAGCTGAAATAAAAGTCGATCAGGCCCGTCACTTCGTCCCCCAGCATCAGCACATTGTCGGGGAACAGATCGGCATGGATCACCGAATGCGGCAGGCCGCCGGACCAGTGCGCGTCGAGCCAGGCCAATTCGTCGGCGACGCGTTGGGCAAGGCCGGGCTGGATCTGGTCCAGGTCCGCGCCGCACCGAGCGGCAAGAGCGTGCCAGCCCGCCTTGCCCAGCGCATTGCGCCTTTCGCCGGCAAAGCCCTGCGCCGCCTTGTGCAGGCTTCCCAGCGCCGCGCCCGCCGCCCCCGCCTGCGCGGGCGTGGGTTCGGTAACGCTGATCCCGGTCAGGAATTCGATGAGGCAGGCGGGGCGCCCGGCAAGTTGCTGCAGCCGCCGGCCATCGCGATCGGCGATGAAGCGCGGCACGCGGCACCCGCGCGCGCCCAGATGATCGAGCAGGTCCATGAAAAAGGGCAGGTCGGCCTCATCCACCCGCTTTTCATACAGCGTCAAAATATAGCGCTGCCCGCCGCCGGCCTGACCGTCCGGGCCGGTGGTTTCCAGCAGATAATTGCTGTTCTCCACGCCCTCGGCGATGCCCTTGGCCGACACTAGCCGCCCGGCATCATAGCGGGCGAGGAAGGCGTCGATGTCTTCGGCGGGAACATGAGTATAAACGGCCATCAGCGATCAGCCCTGATCTCGATTTTTGTGCGAACGGCGCCAGGTGATGCGGTCACGCGCTCTCCAGCCCACGCGGCAATTTGAAGGAGATGGTTTCCCGGGCGGTTTCCACCTGTTCCTCGGTGACATCGAAGCGGCTGGCGATACGATCCACCACTTCGCGCACCAATATTTCGGGGGCAGAGGCTCCCGCGGTGAGGCCCAGCGTGCGCACATCTTCCAGCCAGGCGAAATCGACATCGTCCGCACGCTGGATCAGCCGGGCCGGCGTGCCTTCTCGCTCGGCGACTTCGACCAGGCGCAGCGAATTGGAGCTGTTGGGCGCGCCGATCACATAGACGGCGTCGCACCGCCCGGCGATCGCCTTGACCGCGGTCTGCCGGTTGGAGGTCGCGTAGCAGATATCCTCGCCCCGGGGGGCGGCGATCGTCGGGAAGCGCCGGTGCAGGGCGGCGACGATCGCGGCGGTGTCATCCACCGACAGCGTGGTTTGCGTCAGGAAGGCCAGATTGTCGGGATCGACGGGGACGAAGCGTTCCGCATCCTCGACCGTCTCGATGAGCGTCATCGAGCCGGCGGGCACCTGGCCGAAGGTGCCGATCACTTCAGGATGCCCCTTATGTCCGATGAAGAGGATATGGCGGCCGCTGTCCACCTGTCGTTCGGCTTGGCGATGCACTTTGCTGACCAGCGGGCAGGTGGCGTCCAGATAGTCGAGCCCGCGTTGCTGCGCCTTTTCGGGCACCGCCTTGGGCACGCCATGGGCGGAAAAAACGACTGGCACGCCATCGGGCACCTGGTCCAGTTCCTCGACGAAAATCGCGCCCTTCGCCTTCAGATTGTCCACGACATATTTGTTGTGGACGATTTCGTGGCGGACATAGACGGGCGCGCCATATTTCTCGATCGCCCGCTCGACAATAATGATCGCGCGATCGACGCCGGCGCAGAAGCCGCGCGGCGCAGCGATCAACAAGGTCATGGGGCGAAGGGCATCGGGCGCGTGCGTCATGCGCAGCGGCTTAGGCCAATGACGCCGCGGAAGAAAGGGGCGATGAAAGCGGCCTGCTGGCAGTTGCGTGGCGCGCGGGGGATGGATAAGGAAGCCCAAAGCGTCCGGCCCCGCCAAGGAATATCTGCCTGTGAAAAAATCCTCTATCGCCCTGACCGCCATGCTGGCTCTCGCTCTGGCAGGCTGCTCGCGGCGCGGTGAGATCGATCCGACGGGCGGCATCGTGTCGGTGCGGTCTGCCTGCCCGACGGCGGCCATTCCCGCCCAGACCGGCGACATCACGCTGTTCAATCCGACGAACAGCACGGACGCTTCGGCGATCGACGTGGTCGCAAACATCACCGACCTGCGCTCCACCTGCGCCGATGGCGAGCAATTCTATACCGAGGCGACCTTCATGGTGAACGCCCGCCGCACGGATGCCAGCGCCGCGCGGCAGGTGGTGCTGCCCTATTTCTCCGCCGTCGTGCAGGGTGGCAGCGCCGTCGTCGCCAAGCGGATCGGCCAGGTGACGCTCAACTTCGCGGCCGGCGAATATCGCGCCAGCGCGCAGGCCAAGGCCGGGTCCTATGTCAACAAGAGCGCGGCGACCCTGCCGGCCGAAATCCAGCAGAAGATCACGCAGAAGCGCAAGGCCGGTGATGCCGACGCGGCGATCGACCCCTTCGCGCAGCCCGACGTCAAGGCGGCCCTGCAGCGCACCAGTTTCGAGCTGCTCGTGGGCTTCAACCTGACCCAGGACCAGCTGCGATATAACGCGACCCGCTAAGCGCAAGTTCGACCCACTCACATTGCCGTTCGTGCTGAGTAGGGGCTGAGCTTGTCGAAGCCCGTATCGAGGCATGGGATTGGAACAGACCCTTCGATACGCCACTTCGATAAGCCCGGTGGCTACCCAGGGCGAACGGGACAGACAGGAATCTCCGCGTGTCCCTTTACACCCGTTTCACCGCTCATCTCGACGCCGTGCTGGATGCGCTGGAAGCCGAAGGCGTGCTGCCCGCCGGCCTCAATCGCAAGCCGGTGACGGTCGAGCCGCCGCGCGACGCCAGCCATGGCGATCTCGCCACCAACGCCGCCATGGTGCTGGCCAAGCCCGCCGGCACCAGTCCGCGGGCGCTGGCCGAAGCCATTGTCGGCAAGCTGCAGGCGCTGGACGAAGTGACGAGCGCCACGATCGCCGGGCCGGGCTTCATCAACATGACGCTGACCGACGCCACCTGGCGCGCGGAACTGGCCGCCATCCATGGCGACGCCGCCGATTATGGGCGTTCGCAGCTGGGGCAGGGCGTGACGGTCAATGTCGAATATGTCTCGGCCAATCCGACCGGTCCCATGCATATGGGCCATTGCCGCGGCGCGGTGGTGGGTGACGCGCTGGCGACGCTGCTGGAATATGCGGGTCACAAGGTGATCCGCGAATATTATATCAATGACGCGGGCGGCCAGGTGGACGTGCTGGCTCGCTCGGCGCATCTGCGCTACCGCGAGGCGCTGGGCGAGGATGTGGGCCCCATTCCCGAAGGCCTCTACCCCGGCGGCTATCTGGTGCCGGTGGGGCAGGCGCTGGCCGCGGAATATGGCGACCGCTTCGTCGGCGCGCCGGAGGCGGAATGGCTCGTCTCCTTCCGCACCTTTGCCGTCGCCCGGATGATGGACATGATCCGCAGCGATCTCGCGCTGCTCGGCATCCATCACGACATTTTCGCCTCGGAGGCCGAACTGCAGGCCGCAGGCAAGCCCGCCGAAGCCGAAGCCTGGCTGCGCGCCCATGACCTTGTCTATGACGGCGTGCTGGAAGCGCCCAAGGGCGAACTGCCCGACGATTGGGAGCCGGTGGAGCTGCCGCTGTTCCGCTCGACCAAATTCGGCGACGATCAGGATCGGCCGATCAAGAAGTCGAACGGCAGCTGGACCTATTTCGGCGCCGACATGGCCTATCATTTCCAGAAGGCGCAGAGCGCGGATCAGCTGATCGACATCTGGGGCGCCGACCATGCCGGCACGGTCAAGCGAATCCAGGCGGCGGTCGCCGCCCTGACCGAAGGCCGCGCGCGGTTCGACGTGAAGCTCATCCAGATGGTCCGCCTGCTGCGCGATGGCGAACCGGTGAAGATGTCCAAGCGCGCGGGCAACTTCGTCACGCTGGCCGATGTGGTGCGCGAAGTGGGCAAGGATGTGGTCCGCTTCACCATGTTGACGCGCAAGGCCGACGCCCAGATGGACTTCGACTTCGCCAAGGTAGTGGAGGCGTCGAAGGACAATCCGGTCTTCTACGTGCAATATGCCCATGCCCGCATTTCTTCGCTCGGCCGCCGGGCTGAAGAAGCCGGGATCGATCTGCCCGCGCCCGACCTGTCCCTTCTTGGGACGGCGGAACTGGGGCTGGTGAAGCTCGCCGCGCAATTTCCCCGCGTCGTCGAAGGCGCGGCTCAGGCGCGCGAGCCGCACCGCATCGCCTTCTATCTCAACGACTTGGCCTCTGCCTTCCACGGCTGGTGGAATATGGGCAATGACGATCCGCGCGCCCGCGTCATCCTGGCCGATGATCCGGCGCTCACCGCCACGCGGCTTTTCCTAGCGCAGGGAATAGGGCAGATTATCCGCAACGGGCTGGCGCTGATGGGCGTGGCCGCGCTGACCGAGATGCAGTGACGAGCGAGGTGTTTTGACGATGGGCGATTATGCGCGGGGCCGACTCGATCTGGATGATGAGGATCGGCTGCCCTGGCTCGAGCCGGCGATCGACGAGGAGGAGGAGCGGATTTCGCCGCTCCGGATGCTCGGTCTGATCCTGCTCGGCTTGCTGCTGATCGGCGCCGTCGTCGCCGGCATCTGGTGGGTGAATAATCGCCATGGCGCGGGTGGCGCCGGCGAGCTGATCGCCGCGCCCGAGGGCAATTACAAGATTCCCGCCAATGAAGCCGACGCCCGCAAGTTCGAAGGCGAAGGCGATGCCAGCTTCGCCGCGAGCGAAGGCGTGGCGCGTGACGGCCGCATCGATCCCAGCCGCGTGCCCGAAGCGCCGATCACCGGAACGGCGCCCGCGCCCGGCAATGCCAAGCCTTCGGTCGCGCCCAAGGCGGGGCAGAGCGTGTCGGCGCCGGTCACCGACGGCACGGCGGAAAAGGCGGCGCCCGCAAGCCAGGCCAAGGCGGCGGGAGGCACCATCCAGCTCGGCGCCTATGGCAGTGCGTCCGGCGCGAAAGATGCCTGGGGCCGCCTGTCCAAGCGCTTCGCCTATCTGGCGCCGCTCGCCATGACGGTCGAGGAGGCGCAGGTCGGCGGCGGCACCGTCTACCGGTTGCGCGCCAGTGCGGGCGCCCAGGCGGCAACCATCTGCGGCCGGCTCAAGGTCGCGGGCGAAAGCTGCCTGGTGGTGAACTGAGCGGCGACGCTTGCCGGCGGCACCGCATATTATGCTCGGACCATCATTTGCGCTTCGACAGCGTGCCCTGCCGCCGCTAGGGTTTGAGATATGAAGCCTGTCATTTTCGGCCTTGCCGGCGAAACCCTCGGTCCCGACGAACGCGCTTTCTTCGCCGAGGTCGAGCCCGCCGGCTACATCCTCTTCAAGCGCAACATCGTCGATCGCGGGCAGTTGCGCGCGCTCACCGATGCGCTGCGGTCCCTCCATGGCCGCGACGACCTGCTCATCATGATCGATCAGGAAGGGGGACGCGTCGCGCGGATGCAGGCGCCGGTCTGGCCCAGCTTTCCGCCCGCCGCGCTATTCGATCGGCTATATGATATCGCGCCCTCCAGCGCGATCGCGGCGGCCCGTGCCAATGCGCAGGCGATCGCGCTGACGCTGGCGGAGGTCGGCATCACGGTCGACGCGCTGCCGCTGCTCGACGTGCGGCAGGACGGAGCGAGCGATATCATGGGCGACCGTACGCTGGGCGCGGAGCCGATGCGAGTGGCAGCCCTGGGACGAGCGATGCTGGAAGGGCTTGCGGCGGGCGGCGTCGTCGGCATCGTCAAGCATATGCCCGGCCACGGCCGCGCGCTGGTGGACAGCCATCTGGACCTGCCGGTGGTCACCGCCAATGCCGACGCGCTGGAGCGCGACCTCGCCCCCTTCCGCACGCTGCGCAGCGCACCGATGGGGATGACGGCGCATGTCGTCTATACGCAATGGGACGCCGACCGCCCCGCCAGCCTGTCGCCCACTGTGATCGGCGAGGTCATCCGCGAGCGGATCGGATTCGATGGCCTGTTGATGTCCGATGATCTGGACATGAAGGCGCTCAAGGGCAGCATCCCGGATCTGGCGGCGGGCGTGGTCGCCGCCGGCTGCGACCTCGCGCTCAACTGCTTCGGCCGCATGGACGACATGATCGGCATCGCCCACGCGCTGCCCGACATCAGCGAACGGGCCCGCGCTCGCCTCGACCGCGCCATGGCGAGCGTGACGCGCGGCGGCGATCAACCGCCGCTGGAGCAATTGCTGGCGACGCGGGATCAACTGCTGGAGCCGGTGGCGGCTTGATCGGCCTGAGGGCGGAGCGGGCCGGGGAGAGTAGTTGTCTCGCATCTCGCTGTTATCCCGCCCAAGGCTCGGATACCGGGCAATGACGCGCCAAACCTACTGAGATGCCAGCCTTCGCTGGCATGACGAATGGTGTTGCCGAAGTGTTGGCCTCCCATCATCCTCCCCTGGCAGGGGAGGTGTCGCGCGCGAAGCGCGTGACGGAGGAGTGTCACCCCCACAATGGCAGGCTACCCTTCCGTCCGGCCTGCTCCCCTACGATCAAGAGCGATAAGCCGGCAGCTCCAATCGGCTTCTTGCCATGTCTCATCGCGTCATGCTGGCCCCCGGTCTCCCGCTTGTCTGCCAAAGCGACGCAGAAGCGCGACAGTAACGCCGGCAGCCGGCCTCAACCGCCCCCCGGCGAATTATGCCCGCCCGCCGGCACGGGGCCGCCGCTCGGCGCATGGCTGTGGTCGGGCGTGCTGTCCCAGTCGATATGATAGAGGTCAAAACGGCGGTCGCGTAGGTTGCGCACCGTGCCTTCGGCGCGCGCCCAGCTGAGGTCGGCGAGGTTGACGTCCGCCATGGTCAGCGTCTCGACATTCTCGGTCGATTCCGCCGCGATG